>Ga0247611_10002892_pt1 | contig 26576 bp, 22 predicted proteins | sample 177DNAGHGhighgp2_FD_192422 | JGI IMG/M metagenome (GOLD analysis project Ga0247611, IMG submission 192422) | Sheep rumen microbial communities from Palmerston North, Manawatu-Wanganui, New Zealand - 1770 DNA GHGhigh gp2 | ecosystem: Host-associated > Mammals > Digestive system > Stomach > Rumen... | reverse complement strand
TTTCTGTTGTTGGAATAATATAAGTACGTTTCATAATGATAAATATTTTACTGGTTAACTGGCTTATTGCAGTTTGGTACCCATTACATTGTAGCGGATGCCGTCACGGAGGATAACAACCTGACCGTTCTCGATACGCTTGATAGCTTTGTGCTCATCGTTCACGAGATCAATAGCGGTAGCTCCGTTTTCTTTCATGATGATGCGAGCACGCTTAGCAGCCGCAGCAGCACCTTTCACATGGAAGTATGCACGCATACCCTTGATTGGAGTAGCCTCTTGCGAGAAGTACAACAGATCGTTCGGTCCCAAGAAGAGGTTGTTCTCACCTGCCGGAACTTCGCCAGCGATGAACGAACCGATGAAGTCAACAGCGTCACCACTGGTCGCATTGCCGGCTTCTGCTTTGATCTCAACAGCAGTGAAGACAGGATTAGCAACAGCCTTGGTTGTTTTGATGAGATACGGAGTACCGCGATAGATACTGCTTGCAGCCTCGAATTCCAAATCCAGCACATCACCGCTCAGCGTTGCGCTTGCCATTTGCTTCAACTCCACATCGCTGCCGAAGATAGCCTTCAATTGTGTACTATTTACATCGAACGGCAGACAGATGGTATTGTACATATTCGGAACTATCGAACGGATGACTTGGATGTCGTGCGTACCATTGCGGTAGTTGTCATGAATAACCGCGTTCGTCTCTGCTCCTTCGTCCAGCACGATAAGCTCAGGCTGCGTAACAGCGAGGCTTACAATATGACCTTGTGACCAAGGATAAGTATTCTCCAATTTCACGATATAGTTGCCGGCAGCCAAGTTGAAATAGTGCTTAGCCTCTTTGTCGCCAGTACCTAACGATCCAGATTCGAAAGCGTCCAGTTCGTCCTCATTCATGTCAAGAATAGAAATCTTGTAGGATTGACCGTTCGAACTGCTTACATTCATTGTGAAGAGGAAAGTACCGGCTTCAGCAACTTTTACATTCCACTTAGCCCATTGACCAACAGGGTTGGAGTCACCGATGGTATTGAACCACAGATTACCTTCGGTCACATGTGCTTTAGGACTCAACATCAAATCTGCGAATGTGCAGGAAGCAGGCAGCGTAGCGCGTGCACCGTTCAGATAAGAAATAACGATGCTTGCGATCTGCACATGCGAACTTCCAAGCGTGTTGCTTACTTTCACAACATACTCGCGAGCATCCAGTACGATATTGCCCAAATTAATTGCTCGGTCTCCCTCATCCCATTTTGTGGACGAAGTCTCGTCCAATGTATAGATAGCTGGAGCTGTTTCGTCCTCAAAGATCTCAACGCGTACGAGGTGACCGTTGTCACAAGAAATGTTTACGGTTACATTATAGTTACCATAATCAGCACTATTCACATTCCATTTAGCCCATCCGGTCAAAGCCTTGCTTTCGGCGTGCGTGATCTTGCCATCCTCAATTGTCCAATCGTCAGAGAGGATAGCGTCAGCGTTTGCCAAAAGGTTAGCCGGAGCATCCTTCGACAGCTCAACAGCAGCACCACCTGCGTAAGCGAAGTTAACGCTGATCAATTTAGCGTCTGACCACTGGATAGCGTTGGTTACTTTCAAGATGTAGTTACCTGCCGGAACTTCCAGTGCACCTAACTCAAGTGTACCTACGGTACTCTTCTGAGCACCTTCGGTAACGATAATCGGGTTCTCATCCGTCTCGCTGGTGTAGAGCGCTACAGTGTAATTGTGACCGTTCGCGTTGTCAATATTCACTGTTACATTGTAGTTAGCAGTTTCTGCAAAAGATACATTCCATTTTACCCAACCATCTTGGATATAACCATCGGGGAAATCAATCTTACCATCAGCGCGTGTACCGTTAGCAGAGAACCAAGCGTCGTTAATGTCGGTTGTGCCCGGCATAGGTTGAACAGCGCCGCCAATGTAAGAGAGGGTAATATTGTCTATTTGAGCAGATGTCCATGCCTGATCGTCATTAAGAATAATGGTATAATCACCTTCGGCTGGGATAATTAGAGTTCCCGGCAATGTGGATGCTTGCTCAGCAAATTCACCTACGCTATTACCTTCGGCATCCACTACCTCAATTCTGATTTTATGTACAGTAGGACTTCCTTCATGCATATTTAATTCAACACCTACAACGCATGCTCTTTCTGCATGAATCTTCCATTTAGCAGTACCATTCTGTGATTTGTTATTAAAATAAAGATAAGCATCATCACTATTATACCAAAGATTTCCGGTAATTTGCGCTTTTGCTCCTACGAGCTGATAAGGTGAAGAGAAATCTACTTCAGGCAGGACCTCTGCGCTATACCAACGCGGGTCACCAAGGTCAGAACCATCGGTTGCAGCACCGCGTGCCGGAGAGAGCTCCATCGTTACCCAGTTGCCTGCGAAAGAATAGTCGCCATTAGCAGAGTCCGTAAAGAGCGGATCAGCAAAGATACAATTATTTTGCTGAACATCACCATGAATACCCTTACCTGAATCTTTGGTGTAATTAAAGGTAAGGCAGTTATTTGCTTTTGCGACATCGCGAATAGCTCTAAGGTTTGCTGTGCTTTCCGGCATTGCGAAAATACAGTTAGTAACCGTTGCACCAGATGCTAATTTGACTTTACCAATTGCAGCATAGTCGGTATTCTTCGCCTGCACATTGTAGAATGTACAATGGTCAACGCTGAACGAGCCGGAGGTAGCACGTGTATCAATAACACCAGCATCGTAACTAGATGCCGTTTTAATATTAGCAAATGTCGAATTCGAAATCGATATGTCTATTGCTGCTGTACTCTCAATGAAGAGACAACTCTTCATGATGTTGTGGAAATAGCAGTTATTGATAGCTATAGAAGCTAATCTATTGCTACTGGAGCAATATAACAACGACTTATTCAGAGTGAAACCGTAGATCTCACAGCCTTCCAAAATCATACTGTTATTCTCATTGACATCAGTCGGATAAATCACGTGCTCATACCAATCTGCAAGTTCAGTTAAACGGGATGCATCAATCTTTACATTTTCGAAATGAGCGCATCCTCCATTAGAAATTGTGATAGGCACTTGAGGTTGAATGAGAACTTCAGCTCCTTCAGCTGCACGAACGGTAACATGTTTACCATCAAAAGCGATGTAGTTGCTGTTTGATTCAACATACGTACCGGCGGCCATTTCGATAATGTCACCATCATTAGCATTATTCAATGCCTTGCGCAGAGCATCAGATGTCTCTGTGTTGATGTAAATCACATTGGCATTAATTACCAATGAAAGCACTAATGCCGGAATTAATAAGAATAGTTTTCTCATAATACTAAAATATTTAAGTTAGTAAAAAATAATTAGTTGCACTATAAGCCGTTAGAACGGTTTCATATCACCTGAGTTGCCATCGGAGCCTCCTCCGTATTCGAGGTTCTCAGTACCATGGATTGAACCTACGCAGATAGCGTTGAGTTGACTGATCAACTGTGCGTTTGTTGCGGGTATAATATAATGATGTTTCATACTATTTACAATTTTATCATTTACCATTTACCATTTATTTCCTCATTTAGTCATTGAGTCATTGGAGTTTAGCTCCCATTACATTATACATGTTGCCGTCACGGATGATGATGAGTTGACCGTTACGAAGGATCTTTTGACTCTTGGCATTTGGCTGCTCTGCAACCAATTCGACATCCGTAATGATCTGCTCGCGCTCAATAATGCGCGCACGCTTAACTGCGCCTGCGGGTGCGTCATGAATAACAAAGTACGCGCGCATACCCAAGATAGGCATATCTACCGTCGGGAAATAGAGGGTATTGTTCGCACCGAGGAACAAGTTGTTTTCGCTGGCTGGGATGGTACCTGCAACAAAGTTACCGACGAAGTCGGCGTTGGTGGTGTTGACCGGATTCAAGGTCTTATCGATCGTTACGCCGATGAACTTCGGATTTGCAACATCTGCGGCAGGCTTAATGATGTACGGTACACCTGCTTCCATCTCGCTTACGGCACTGAAGTTAAGGTTGAGAACGAAGTCTCCTTCTTCGACAGATGACGATGTCAGTTCTTTCACTACTGCCCCCGGGAATACGCGACCCATCTCCGCTGCGCTCACTGCGAACGGCAGACAGATGGTATTATACATACCAGCCACGAGAGTACGAGTGAGTTGGGCATCTACCGTCTTACCGTTGTTCGCACCGATAACCGCTTCGATATCTGCATCATTTTCAGAAATCGTGACAGGTGTTGCTTGCGCAACGCTAATGCTCTTGACACAACCTTGTGACCATGGATACGGATTAACAATTTTAACGATATACTCTCCAACAGGCAGTGTAATCGGGTCTGTAGCAAAAGTACGGTCGCCATCACCAAGATCAGAAGAACCTACTTTTTCTCCTTTAGTTTCCGATTCGTCTATACTCAATACTGATATGGTATAGTATTGTCCATTGTTCTCGGGACTTTGAACATTTGCTGTAAAGATATACGAACTCATCTCGGTTACATTAATCTTCCAACGCGCCCACTCCGTATCATTATATTTATGAGAGCCCCTCACCTTGAAGTTGATATAGTCCGGCGATCCGGAAACAACACCGGCACTATCGCTTAACATAGCATTGGCTGGGAGCAGAGAAGTCGCAGCAGGGATGTTAATGGTAGATACTGCAATTTCCTCAAATTGAACGTTATTGATTTTAACGTGAGATCCCGATACTGGATTTATCACTTTTACTTCAAATTTCTTTCCTCCCAACAGATAAATCCTACCCAAGTTCAGCACTCTCGTCACTTCCTCTGTCTCATTGGTCCATGACTCGCCAAACTTAATCGTGTCCGTTTTGCCTTTCTCCACTACGGCCACTTTGACTTGGTGAGCGTTATCGGTACTGATAGACACCTTTACGTTGCAATATAGATTGTCTGTCGGCTTTATATTCCATTTGACATAGGAACTATCTGTTTTCCAACTGCTGAAATAAATTTGGTTGCTTGCACGCGTTCCGCCGACTCCGTACCATGCTTCGCCGACACCTATGGTTGCAGGAATATCTTGTACCGCTCCACCTGCATATGAAAGAACAATTTTTTCAATCTTAGAAGAAGACCATTTGGTTCTATTGTACAATTTTAGCGTATAATCTCCGGCAGCAGGGAAGTATAAACAACCTGAGAAGTTGAGATCTATCGCTTTGTTATGGAAAGGCGCTGCAATCGAATCAAGAAACTCGCCGGCCGCATTGAAAGCCATAAGTCTCAAAGTGCAACCGCTTGTGTTACCATCCTCCATATCGGTAAGTGCCGTTATAGCGCAGGCTTTTTCTACATGGATTTTCCATGTTGCTGTACTAGTTTCTGTAGCCTCATTCCCATCGTATGCAATATTATTATTGCCATTTAACCCAACATGATCACTGAAAAGAGCTTTTGTTCCGACTAAATAGTATGCTGAAGCGAAGTTCGTGGAAGGAAGCGTGGAAGCTGTGTACCAAAGGGGGGCACCTAAATCCGAACCATCTGTACCTGCACTACGAGCAGGAGAGATGTTCATGGTGACATAGTTGCCCGGATAGGAGAAATCATTATGCGCTGCATCCGTAAATTGAGGATCGGCATCAGAACATTCTGTTATGGTAACTACGTTCCATGGACTATCCGTATGAATACCCTTTGTGCCCTTTGTGAAGTTATGTAAAAGGCAATTAGTAACGGTTCCTGTTGTTATAATTGCTCTGCCTGCATAAGAATTCGGTTGCGCAAAAATGCTATTAGAGACAACAACATCGGATGAATACGGAACTTTCAATGAACCGTAATCTGAAGCCATTCCGTTGCAGTCATAGAATGTACAATGATCAACTAATACTTTTACAACATTACTTTCCGGATGAATAATATTGGCATAATAACTACTTGCAACCGTTGTTACATGAGCGAAAGTAGAATTCTTAACGGTTAAGCCTTTTAATGAGTTTCCTTGCTGAAAGAGGAAGCTTTTTTTTATGTCGTGTATATAGCAGTCGTTAACGATTAATGAGTCCAGATTCATAGCCGAATTACAATTGATAACACTACTATTGTTCGCAAAGTCATAAATCTCGCAACTTTCCAAAATCAGGCGGTTGTTGTCATCTGCGCTATTAGCATAGAATAAATGGTAATCTCCGGATTCCAGTGTAGAGGCATCAAATTTAATGCCGATAAACGTAACACGTGCTCCGTTTTGAATACCAAAACCTTTTGACTTGATTACAGGAGATGCTCCTTCGGCTGCCTTGATAACAAGGTTTTTGTCAAGCGTTATTGCAGATGATTCTGTGAAATCACCTGTGCCAAGTTCAATAACAGCATTTGCTTCAGCAGCACCAATTGTAGAAGAGAGAGCTCCAGCCCCGGCTGGAATAGGACTAGCAAACGCCGCGATCGAAAGCGCTAAAATCGAAATCAGGATGAATAATTTTCTCATGGTATTTGGTGTTTAATAGTTAGCAAAAAGTTGGTTGCTGGGAGGTAAAAACCTCAAAATCGAGCGCAAAATTACTAAAAATAATTTGTACGTACGCGTGTGCGAAATGTGTTTTAAAACATAAAAAGGGGGTATTTAGACACAAACAAAGTGTAAATACATGATTTATAGGCTATTACAATCAATCCAAAACGTTTCATTTCATATTTCGTAATGTTTCGAAAAATATAGATAAAAGTTTTTATAGCAACGATGTTTTTTATAAAGAATCCGCAACGATTTTATCTATGTTTATTGCTTTTGAATGATTTGGATACACAGGGAGCAAAGCTCTAAAATCATTCAAAAGTGTTTATTTAGTTTTATTTACTTAAAAAAAATTTGCATAATTCAAAAAAAAGCAGTACCTTTGCAGCGAATTTGTAAAATTATTGATTTCCGGTAATTGATTTCTGGTAATTTTGCATAGATAATAATGAACGTAATAAAAATCAACGGTTTATGATAAACAATCCTTTCTTTTTAATAGGTGATATCCCTGCCCCCTATTTTTGTGACCGGCAGCAAGAGATAGCCCGACTTGTCAAAGGTATACATGGCGGAGAGAACATTTGTTTGGTCTCTGAGCGTCGTATGGGTAAGTCCCGTTTAGTCAAGCATTGCAGTCGTTTACCGGAGATAGTGGATAATTATTATTTCTTCTATGTTGATTTGCTGCACACTTCCTCTTTGCGCGATTTCGCATTCGCTTTCGGACGTTGTGTGTTTAATGCTCTGCAGAGCAAAGGCGAGAAGTTTGCTCGTCAGTTTTTAGCGACCGTGCAATCAATGACGGTTACGATGTCTGTGGACCCGTTGAGCATGATGCCGCAGTTTGGCTTGTCGCTCAATCCGAATGCGCAGATAGAGTACACCTTTGAGAGTATATTCCGGTACCTCGAAAATGCAGATAAACCGTGTATCGTTTGTTTTGACGAGTTCCAGCAGATCAATAAGTATCCCGAGAAGAATGTCGAGGCTTTGTTGCGCAGTTATATACAGCATATGAGCAATGCGCATTTTATCTTCTCCGGTAGTGAGCGTCATATGTTAGAAGAGATGTTTAATTCATCAGCTCATCCGTTCTATAATAGTGCATCTTACATGGGATTGGAAGCTATTCCGGAAGATAAGTATGTGGAGTTTGCCTGCTATTGGTTTGAGAAATACAATAAGCATGTTGATTCCGATATGGTGCGTTTGATTTATCAAATTGCCGAGAGTAATACGTATGCCATGCAGCGTATCTGCCACGAGGTGTTTGATATCGTCGGAGTAAACGAGACGGTGGATCGGCAGGCATTGACGCAAGCTGTCAATAATATTGTTGAGGAAGAGACACCGCGTTATGCGCGTTTGTTATCTCATGTGCCGGAAAGGCAACAGAGTCTTCTGTTCGCAATCGCCAAAGAAGGGCGTGTGCAAAAAATCATGAGTGGACCTTTTTTACGCAAATACCATTTGATGTCCTCCAGTGCAGTACAGAATGCAATTAAGCACTTGTTGGAACTGGATTTGGTGACACAGGACAATATGAAACAATATGCGGTAGATGATATCTTCTTGCGGATGTACTTAACCAAAATAAGCGAAAAATAATTTGCAAAAAATACTACCTAAGCATCATGAAACATCTGCTATCCGATTATATTTTTGATGACTCCTTGCGGTATGAGGGACATAAGATGGTCTATACCTCGCCGGAGGGAGAGGAATGCGTCTTCTCCGGGATGATGGGAGCGGCGGTGTTAGCGACCCTGCTGTCCATCACCGACGAAGGCGAGACACGCGGTATTGCAATCGATACTCCCGAGGAACGGAAGGATTTCTTCGTGCGCTATGAGAAGGAGGTATTGGCGGACAACGGCGGACTATTTATAACCGAAGTGCAAGCACTCAGCGATGCCTATATGGAGATCAATGGAGACCTGCATATCCTTGCCCGTATCTGCCGTAACGACCGACTCTTTGACCTGGCGTACGGCCTGGTCATCGAATATATGCAATACCTCGTGCGCGAAGAAGTAAGAGAACATATTGACGACTTCTATCCCTACGAAGGACCTTTCTATAAATGGCTCCTTAACGCAGGCTATCGAGAGACCTATCGGCAGCGCTTATTGAATATCAACTGGACCGATATGGCAGCCGTTTACGCCTTTGCACAAGAGTTATCCGACAACCCGTCATCTATCACCTCCTACCCGACTTTCGTCTTCGGTCTGAGTGCCGAACGCGTGCTCAACGGCTATTGGACTTGGCTCTGGACTGCCGTTCAAAAAGAGGCAGCCCAATATCCGGACGCCAAGCAGAGACTGGTTGATTACAAGCAAACGATCTTGGAGGAAGAGACCCATTACGACGACATCAAGCCGGAGATGAAGGACTTCACGCCCGAGCAGATCAACCTCTTCCGTTCCTGGATGAACCAATGGATAGATTTTGTAAAACATAAGATTACCTCTCCGGAAGAAGAGTCGTTCCCCGAGCAGCATAAGAGAACACGGATCAAACAGGAACTTTTCCCCGACAAGTACCTAACATGCCCTGAACCGGACAAGTATGCGGCCACGCGCGATTACCTGATAGAGCGATGCAGATACGATGAGGTTTTCAAGCAATTCATCCTCACACATACTATCGCTGAATTATGCGACCAGTTGAGTATGATGTTTGGATGGCTTGTCGTGCCGAATCATCTCAGCAAACGATTCAAAAAAGCACAAATTTCATAAAAAATTGCAAAAAAATGCGTCACGTGACGTCACGCGACAACAACGTCCCCTAAAAAGGACGTTTTTTGTTGTATCTTTGCAGCGAATTTCAATTTTTTTTATTTATGATACACAACTTAAATTCTTCGGAGGAGCAGGCAAACCTCCGCATCGTGGAAAACATGGATGTAAACAACCTGCCTGAACTTATGCAATCCGTCTTATCGCTCGCTCACACACCTGCCGAGAAAGACATGTTATTAATGAGTGCGCTCGCCGCGTGCTCGAGTGTGCTACCCAACCTCTATGTCAAGTACGGCATGGCGGCGAAGAAGTACTATCCGAACCTCCAACTCTTTATCGTCGGCTCTGCGGCCTGCGGAAAAGGTATCGCGAACATCGCCCTCGAACTGGTCAAACCGATTCACGAAGCGAATCCGCTTATCATCCCGGGTGATGCCACCTATCCGGCTTTCTACCAGACGCTGGCGCGTCAGAATGGTCGCGGCTATATCCATGAGAGCGAAGGATCGGTTATTACCGACATCTGGCGTTCCTCTACGGCGAATTACAACACCGCCCTTCGTAAAGCAGCCGAGCATGAGACTATCTCCCGTGCCCGTTGCAAAGAAGCATCCGTCATCCCGAACCCGCAAATCAGCATGGTCCTCACCGGAACCTTCAGCCAGTACCATGCTCTGGTGCCGAGTATCGAGAACGGTTACTTCTCGCGTCTGCTCACGCTCATCGTGGATGAGCACCAGGCGTTCGACAGCCGCTATGTGCAACCATCTGAGACCTCAGACGAAACCATTAAAGCCGCAGCCGAGAAACTCTATCACCTCTATGAGTCCTTATTATTTGCGCACCCGCGTGAGTTCCGCCTCACGCCCGACCAGCGTGCTCGGCTTGGTCACCACCTCCAGACGGCATACCCGACGCTCATCCGAATGCTCGGCGAAGATTTCCACTCCGTCGTCCTCCGCATGGCCGTCCATATCGAGCGAATAGCGATGATCCTCTCCGCCCTGCGCTTTTCGTCTATTAGCCCCGAATCGTATTCGGGTACGCCCTCTTCGTCCACTGATCCGAACAAACGTCCGGATAATATCCTCTGCACCGATGAGGACTATGCTACCGCCGAACTCATCGGCAACAAGCTCATCCTCCATATGGCACAAGCCTACCAACTCGTCAAAGGTACACAAAAGATCGATACACCTACCGTCAAACCCCTCGACCAAAAGCAGATCCTTCTCTCCCTCCTTCCCGATGAGTTTGAATCCAAAACCCTCGTCGCCGAAGCCCAGAGTCAAGGAATACCTCAAAGCACTGTAATGCGCTGGTGTAGCCAATGGATCGATCGCGGAACGCTTTGTCGACTTAGCTACGGACACTATAAAAAAATTGCATGAGAATTGTGAGAATTCTCAGATTTCTCACTTTTCTCAGTGCAAATTTTTCTCCGTCAATTGCGTCGGAATCATATTCCGACATTTATAAATCTTTAGTTATTCCTTAGATATTGTTTAATTATTTCTTAGTTATTACCATTACTAACATGGCACATTGTACTATCAGCGACGGGATCAATGGCATCACCGGCGCACTCAAGAAAACCACCGAACAAGGTGTGAATCACATCACGGTTACCAAGAAAAAACATTTTCATGACCCTCTCACGGGAGAAGAAGTCGGTACCGGACCTAACGAACTCTTTATGCAGAATAAACGGGATTATGACAAACATCCTCGTACTCCCGGCGAACAAGTGCAACTCGACAAATGGACACAAGCCTGCCGTGACGCACAAGTAATCGTTCGTGACAAGTCCCATCCGCGTTTTATGGAACTCTATCACCGTTGGAAAGCACAACTCTCCGACCCCGATCCGTACAAACAGTTCCCTCCATTCGTCCGAACCATTCTCCTCAGTGAGCAGTAAAAAGAGCGACTTCGGTCGCTTTTTTTTGTGCGAAACAATATAATAACTACTAATATTTTAGCACTTATTGCATAAAAGTCGCATTAACTGCTAATATTTTAGCATTTATATTTGCATATATCAGAAAAAAGTTGTACCTTTGCAAGCCTTGCAAATGACAAAAGTCTTGCATATGTCAAAAAAATGTAGTACTTTTGCAACCGAAATCGAAATGACCGATGTAAAAAGCACAAATGTCTTGGTTCGACAAAATATCAAAACTCTTTGGCAAAGGAAATAAAAAAGCCATTTCTGCAGCTCCGATAGCGGCTGTAGAAGAGGAACCTGTGCGTACGCAAGAGAAACTGCAACCTCTATATACCTTTTATACTATAGGACCGGATTACATCACATGGCGTTACCCTATAGATACGACTCCATTAAAAGAATTCACTGATTTCTTGGGGTTAATTGATGCCACTCCATACAAGGCTAATGCGGAATTCTGGAATGCCATCAAAGATTATGATAATATGGCGTTGCAGAAATGCGATGAAGATTTATTGGAGAGTTTTAAGAGCGATTTAAGAAATCTTGCAAAAAATCACAAATTATATGGCGCATACACCTTATTAGGTTCACTCGCGGAAACATCACAAGATCTATATGATTATTTCTTTTTAGCCGCTCGTCGCGGAATCAAAGAAGGCATGGTAACATGTGGATTAGAACTATTAAGAGACGGTCAAACAGCGAAAGGTCGTGAATGGATGGAAAAAGGAGCGGAATTAGGAGAAGAAATAGGTATGATGAATATGGCAATTAGTTATGAGCATGGCACATTTACACCTATTGATTACAACAAAGCGGCTTATTTCTATCGTCGTCTTATCAAGGAGCATAAAAATTACTTTGCTTACATCAATTTAGGTGTAATGTATGTGATGGCGAATTATTTTCACACTGCGCTTTCTCTTTTCAAAAAAGCGAATCGACTCGCAGATGGAAATGAGGATTTACAAAGTGATATTTCTAATATTGACGGAAAAGGTACGTTAACTAATTACGAATCCTGCAAACAGCTTCTTACGTTGCCCTTGGAAGAACGTATCAAACGTGCGGTAGCTCAATATCACTCACCGGAATTAACAGCTCTCTTTTGTAGAAATAACATTTCTCCTGCGACTACAGTCCCAGCCTATAGCGAACCACCAGCACGTTGGATTCCGAATGATGAATCTGAAATAGATTCGATGGACATAAAGGAACATAAAGCTGCTTTAACAACATCTTTAGTTCCTCAGAAACCGGAAATCAGATATCCGCATGACGATTTTGTGTTCCCTGTTTATGATGTGCAAATCCGTGACGAACGAATTATGGGGCGGCAACACGAATTGGTTTTCTTGGAGAAGAATGTTCATGCAGAATTAAACCAATTTATCCAACAACATATAGGTCAGTTACGTGAGGTATTCCGTCGGAAAGACTACGTATTTGTTTACTTGCCGACTCATGCCCAAAACAACAAAGATCTCCTCGGCTCGTACTCGGATGGTATTGAACCACGCAATATGTTAGATTTATGGTTCTCTAACAAAAATCGCACCGAGCAACAATATTGGTCTGCGTTCTTCTCCGAGGAACACTTGCCTGCTGATTGTGCCGGTTTCTTGCGGTATAAACCGAATAGAGATAATCCCGATGATCGCTATAACTATGAATATATTTTGTTTCCATTCCAACCAGGCACCAATTGGGAGAAAGCATTCTCCTATTTGGTGCAATTTGTGGGAACATTACCATTCGTTAAGTCACGCAGCAAAAAGTCCTTGCCACACGACACGATGTTATTAGTGGATAGTGACTATGGCATCTATTTGGTAGATAGTACCGGCAATAAGTTGACGGAAGAAATCAAAATGCCAATTCTCTCCAAGGCTTTGTATTTCACGTTGCTGCATCATAATGAAGGCATAGCGATTAAGTACCTGAGCGATTATAAGGAGGAATTACAAGCATGGTATAACGCTATGTCCAATAGAAAAGACACCAAACAAAGCATTGAAACGCTGATTGATCCGACCAATAACTCCGCGAACGAAAAACTCTCACGTATCCGCAAAGCGTTTGAGTCGGCATTAGAGAACTATGAGGATGCCCCGGATGAATTCATTCCTGTTGGCAAAAAGACACAACCTTATATTATTAACCTCCCTCGCACACGTATTTTCTGGCAACCGGAAGGTATGAGTGTGTTTTCGATACAAACTATATTATGAGTGTAGAATTAAGTGATATTAGAGATATTACGAGAGAAGAGCACCGTGAATTCATGGAGTTTTTAAGAATGAAAACCCATTCCCTTTTCAATCACGAAGTAACTGTCGCTCTGGACCAAGGGAAGACTCCTAAAAATTCTTATCAGGGAATATTTCATCAATCGCAATGTTTTATTGCAGAGCCAAACGGCAATGTAAAGATTTTTTTTGCATACACAAGAGAGTTTATTACCTTTGCTCGTCAAATATTTGCAAAGGTAACAAGAATGGACCCTGAGATATTCAATAAAGATGCATATGATGTAATGAAGTCTTTTTATGAGGCTTCAAATTATGCTTTGATGAATAAAACAGAAGAGGATTATAGGCGATACATATCTAGCGACACATGTGTATATATAGCATTTAAGGAAAATGGTGAATTTAAAGATAGAATATTTAGACTTGATTTATATCGTCAAATTGATTACAATACCATGTCAAAAAAACATGAATTTACTGGTGGGTTATTTCATGTTCTATCTCATTTTCGAATGGATGATTCTACGCACTCTGATAATATCCTTGATTTATGGCATTTAGTAAGAGTGTGTTCAACCGCATTTGTCAATCGAATCACTCCTATAAATGATAGTACGTTAGAATTGTACCTATATTGGAATAATAAGTATGATTTGCATTTCATTTTCTTTCGCGAAGAAGAATCAAATGTATATTATATCAAAACTTTTTACGTAAGAGAGAGGAAAGAGCACACTATGGAAGAAAACAAAAAAGGTCTCATCGATGATAAAGGAGTAATTATAGTACCTTTCAAATATGATGAGATTCATTTTGACGAAAACATAAAGTGCTATATCTTCGCGAAAAATGAAACTTTTAAAGATAAAGAGACGAATAAGGATGTAAGTCTCTGTGTAAAAGATATGTATTCCTCTGAAGGCGAATTTATTATAGGTGGTTTTGAAGAATATAAATTAATAAGTGATAATCATATCATAATTAAAAAAGCGAAAGATTACAAATCGTACATTGATGGACCTGCATTTATTTTATTATTTCTAAGAAATCAACATTCTACAAAACAATATAGCTGGTATTATCCATTAGGTAGTGATTTAGCAATCTATAGTAATAACGATTGGATATATGATTTAGGCATTATAACTACAAAATTCGAAACACCAGCGTACTATTCATATATTTCTAAGCCATTTAAAGGATGGTGCCTTGGCGTTGGACGCATGCATAGTATTCCTTATGAGGGGAAAGAAGTGTACGGATTTTGTGAACTAATTAATACGCAACGAAATGAGGTATTCCATACTATTTTATTCAAAGATTTGGAGTATGAAAAAGTGGAGGATCTTATAAAAAAGAATATATTAAGGTTATTAGATATAGATGAGGCTACGAGTAATACTAATAGCACTCCTTGTCTTACTATTCCGAAAGAACTATATGAACAAGGGATTATCAATCCTGTAATTAAAGAGAAAGTAAGGTGTGGAGATTCTGTTCGAGATCTGAAAAAAGAAAAGATTTTTATATCCAGTGAAGAATTATCTCGTCAAAGAAAAGAATATCTAGAATACTTAAACCCACACAGCATTCATGTGCCGGACAGAACAAGTCCACTTGTAGCATTTGAGGGTGATGGAGAGCCATACAATGAATGGCTTAATTCGTAATATTAGCGCATATTAAAGGAACTTGTAACATGGATGAAGAAGTAATAAATAACATCTTTGGTTTACTAACTATAGCGTACTTCGCATTTAGTATCATAGTTATTAGTATCGTTGGTATAAAGTTTCTAATTGATTCAATAAAAGATAAAAAGAATATGGAAAATCAAGGCCAAAACAAAAATCTCCTAAATAGAAGAATTTCAAAATGGAGAAAGAGATCATTTGAAAGCAAAGTAAATATCATCTTATTGAGTATCGCTTTAATAAGTTGCTTAATTAGTCTTGGGGGATTTTGGTATTATTGCTCTTATTCTGACATGGATAATGGATTCTATAATCAATGGCTTATTGCATCTTTCATTTCAGCATTGTTCATAGGAATATGGTATTATCTAAACTATCAGCGATTTACCGTAGAGCAATGTAAGAAATACGGAGTGATTTTCATTGTTGCCGGATTTTTATCTTTTATATCTCCCTTCATAGCTCTTGCATTATTAATAGAAGGTACAATCATGCTAAAAAAAGTTTTCACCAATTCCAATTCGCAAAAGTCCATTAAACCACAAGAAAAAACAATAAATATCGCCGTTCAAGAGTCAATAGACATAAACCCACGACCTGCTGATCAGCCCAAAATGAGCAAGATTGAGGAAGTGTGGAATTTTCTTGATTTTGCAAAGAAGATGGGACAACCAAAGAGAGCTACCTTAACGAACAATGAAACAGGTGAAAATTATGCAGCATTAATGTTTCCAACACCTCAAGGAGATAGAGAATTTACAATGGTTGCCTTCAGTTCTGATTTGGGAGAACTCACCGCAAAAGAGATTGTAGATAGAAAAGATGAACTCTATATTGTAAAATTAGAGTCCGGAAATTATTATTTGCGCGACAATGTGTCATTTCAATAGACAACTTCTATCCTCTCGTATCTGTCCCGTATGTCTCTCGTAAACCGCAGGTTTCTCGGATGAAGACATCGACACCATTTTTGATGGTGAACCGGATGCCTATTGGAATATAGATTAAATTAACCAACTATGAATACAGATGTTAATATACCTAACTTACCAGAAATAATCGCATGGGCAGAAGAACATTTCGCTGCTTCGGATATACATGATATATCGCATTGGAAACGAGTAGCAGTTAATGGGAAATTATTATGTGAATGCTTCGAACGAAGGACTCCATGGCTTACACGCAAGTTTAGGGAGAAACCGAATTTAAGAGTGATTACTTTGTTCGCATTTCTTCATGACTCACACCGTGTTGATGATGGTTGCGACATGGAGCATGGTCCAAGAGCCGCTAAAGCAATAAGTGAAATAAGAAATACAATATTATCGTATCTCTCGGATAAAGAGTTTTGGCAGTTGCAAGAAGCTATCAAATATCATACTTCTGCGACAAGTCACCCGGATGTTACGGTTGCTACTTGTTTTGATGCCGATAGATTGGATTTAGTTAGAATAGGTATTCAGCCAGACCCACAATATATGGCCACTCCGTGTGGCAAATACCTTGCAGAACATCTCCCTCATTTTTGATGGCGAACCGGATGCCTATTGGAATATAGATTAACAAATTTAAACATTTACAACTATGAAAAGATTATCATTTATCATGGCACTATGTATGTGCTGTCTTATCGTAAGTGCACAGACTGACCAAGACAACGACTCAACCCCTTCCCAATTTGTGCGGAAGCAGTTCTTTACTGATTCAGAGGCATTGGACTACTACAATCAGAGCCTAAAAGCCAACCCCAAAGATGGTGAAGCCTATGCATGGATCGCGCGTATATGGTTGGATCATGGAGAGTATGAGAAAGCTCTAAGTGCTGCAAATGCTGCTATTAAATACCTTCCGAAAGAAGATACGGAGTCTTTAGACTTTGCTTACAACACACGCGCACTCGTTTACTTCAACCTGGAAAAAGAAGATTTAGCTGAAGCTGATAGTCGGAAATTACTTACTTCATCAGACAGTCAATATGTTCAGCAGGGAAATCTTAACATAGGAATTATACAAAATAACAGAGAGCAATTTGATGATGCCATAGCCACTTATACAAAACTCATCAATTTGTATCCGGACTATGCGGAAGTTTATAAATACAGAGCGAGTACCTTCTTCAACTTATATAAATATGAAGAGATGGCTGCAGATTTGATAAAAGCATTAGAGGTTGATTACGATAATGCGTTTTATATGTTAGCCACGTTAGATGACGAAAAAGCCATCCAACTAATGGTCACAAAACTACATGAGCAAACTCTCCAATTTCCTGATAATGCAAAATGGTGGCTTTGCTATGGTGTCGCTCTTGAATTGGATAAACAGTACGCAAAAGCTATTGAGATGTATAAAAAAAGCGATCAACTTAAGCCTCCTAAATATATATCCAAACATATAGACGAACGCATAGAAAATTGTCGAAACAAATTAATAGATAGCCTCGGCTCTTCATATTGATTCCTAACCGGATGTCTATAAGAATATTGATTAACAAATTAAAACAAATACAACTATGAAAAAACTATTATTTATTTTACCACTCCTTGCGCTGGTCGCATGTGGCAACAAACAAGTAAATGCAAAAGAAATTCCGACATCAACAGACTCGTTGATGGTTGATGTTATGCGAGCTGTGGTGGACACGAATCGCAGCTATCTGGAAATAAAAGATGAACTTGATCGTTTTCTGGATTCATTGGAATACCATGTAACTACAATTCCCGATGAAGATATCCGTGAGAGTGCACAATATTATGCTTTCTATCTACAAGGTTTTCTAATGTCCAAATTAAATACCCAAGAAGAACTTGCGTATTTCTATGACTCCCTTATTATGCGTTTTGCGGATATTATCAACACATGGTATATCGACACGCCGGAAGATTTCGGCTATCCTCTCATGACGCAAACGGTAGTTCATTCAAACAATGGGGATGAAAAGTTTTATGGTGTAAAATTGGATGTGCATGTTGCCTCTCCGGAGAAACAAGCTCTTGCTATTACTATCCCTAACTATCCTGCAAAGTTTCATTCTATCATATTTGCAGGAGACTCTATTACCGATCCTAATACGGTTATTCTTAACCGAGCAGATGGAAACTTGCTAGAAGAATGGGATGGAGAAAATGGAGAAACATTCGTTTTCCAAAATGAAGCGATAAATGAAATGCTAACTCATAACACCATGTTCATCAATTACGAAGATCTGGATAAGTCCAAACCGATGGAAGAACAACTGCATAGCTGCATGGTTCCCCTCTATAAGTTCCATGAACAATATAATGCCCTAAAGCATTGATGGCAGACAAATGCCTATTGAAATATAGATTAAAAAATAACTTAACTATGAAACTTTTCTCATTTAGTCAAGAAATTGCCATTGACCTTGGCACCGCTAATACAATCATTATTGTAGATGGTCAAATAGTAGTAGATGAACCTTCTGTAGTCGCCATTCGCCGTTCAGACGAGAAGATGGTAGCCGTCGGACGCAAAGCAGCAGCTATGATCGACCACGGCGAAAACAAAATCTACACCGTGCGTCCACTCAAAAAGGGTGTAATCGCAGACTATAAGGCCTGCGAGATGATGATTCGAGGATTAATAAACCTTATTCCCGACCAAAGGAAACTATTCAAGAAATCCATTAAGATGGTGGTTTGTGTGCCTTCCGGTGCAACAGAAGCGGAGATCCGAACTATCAACGATTCGTGCATTCAGTCCGGTGCGCGTGAACTCTATCTTATATACGAACCGATGGCTGCGGCTCTCGGAATGGGCTTCGATATAGAAGGACCTCAAGGATGTATGGTGGTGGATATAGGCGGCGGAACAACAGAGATTGCGGTCATGTCCCTTGGTGCGCTGGTCGTCAATAAATCCATTCCGGTTGCAGGCGATGCTCTTAATCAGGATATTATCCAGTATATGTATTCCGTTAATAACATGCGCATCAGCGAACCCACTGCAGAACGCATTAAGAAACAGGTCGGTTCTGCTTTGATGGAATTAGAAGAGCCACTTGACGAAATGATTGTTGTAGGTCCTAACAGAAGCACGGACCTTCCTCTAAAAGTGCCCGTTAGTTATCCTGAGATAGCCCATTGTTTGGATAAAACTATCTCCTCCATTGAGACCGCTATTCTACAGGCACTTGGCGAAACTCCCTCTGAACTCTATGCAGATATAGTAGAAAATGGCATCTATCTCACAGGTGGAGGTGCCTTACTGCATGGCCTTGCCAGACGTCTATCCGATAAAATGACCATCGACTTTCATGTCGCCGAAGATCCTCTACACTCTGTCGCAAAAGGAACCGGCATTGCTCTTCAAAACATTAATAACTTCAGTTTCCTTATGAACGGGAACTAATTTAAACATTTTAATTATGAAAAAACTATTATTTATCTTACCACTCCTTGCGCTGGTGGCAATCTGTTCTTGCAATAAGCAGAAGCCGGAGACGCATAAATATGCTATATTATGTGATACTCTGCATGTTGATACTACTGATAGCGCTTATGAGGTTGGTCCTTACGAGGCTTATATGGATAGTTTGTTTACCACCTCTGATGAGTATCACAATCAGTGGGGAAATTTTAACCTATTCAAAAGTGGTCGTCAGAAGAAATTTGTAAATTATGTCATTTATGCAGATGCATATGAGCTATATTTTGGCTTGCTGAATGAGTATTACCCTGTTAAATTTTCTAATAATCCAACCGAATATGACAGATATTTGGCATCGCTTAAACAAATTGAACAACTGCTCGATTTTCCGGGAGATGAAGCCGGAACTTATGGGATGTATCTGTATGATTTTTATAAACAGCAACATGCTGAATGGTGCATTCGGAAATTTACAGACCTTTCGCGTATTTCAAACTTTTATTCCGTAGAAGTGGATTCCGCTTGGAACACCTATTGTCGAGCCTTGTACACGGTCGTGGACTCTGTTCTTTTGGAGCGCCCCGCATGCCTTGGTACTATCAGTTATATGGAGAAATATGGTTTTATTGACAATCACAAAGAAGCGCAGAAAAACGCTTTATTGGATGAGTTGTTTGATAAAGAACGTATGGAGTATCATGCACCCATTACCGACGAGATGATAACTAAAGCATTCCAAGAAGTTAAATCCCATTTGCGGGAGCATGAGTATAAGGAATATCAGGAAGATCTTTGGGATTGTTTTGTTCCCCTTGCAACTCGAACAAGTACTATTAACGAAGATGAAAGGACTTGGAATGCCTTTATAGAAGCACGTAATAAGAAAGCAAAAACATTAAGGTGGAAGCAACGAAAAGCATATAACAATGCGACAAACAATCTGAAGCGTAATAAGTTATGGTTGTTGAAGAACGAGTACCATTATTATGCTATATGTGAAGCTTCTTTCAATGATATGTTATTGTCGCAAGAGTGCTCAGACGAAGAACTACAAGCATACGACTTTCAGAAGGCTTATAAAGCTGTTTATGGCGACTATGAAATGTTTCATTGATCCCGAACCGGCTAATATAGATTAACAAATTTAAACTTTTACAACTATGAAAAGATCTATTCTTTTCCTGCTGGCTATTCTTTGCCTTGCAGGCTGCGCAAAGCGCTCTAATCAATCAAATCAATCCACCACAGACGAAAATGTGGAAGTAACCAAAATCTACAACCTTGTTATTCTGGATCGTAGCGGCTCTATGACGCCCTTACGCGAAGTTGCCGTGCAAGACGCTCGATGTCATTCGTGCTGCCCAACAGCAATACAACCTTGAGCAGCAAAACCTCGTTACGCTGACGCTGTTTAATCATTTAGTAACAGACGTGTATGATTGCGATACCGTGCAAAATCTCCCAAACCTTTTGATGCAGGATTACCGACCGAACGGAATGACAGCTATGTTTGATGCAATAGGTCTGTCGCTTACCAAACTTCAACGCAAACTGAACAAATTGGAGAACGCAACGGCTGTGGTAACGATCATTAGTGATGGCTTGGAAAATGCTTCGCATATATACTCGCTTGACCATGTTGCAAAACTGATAGACTCCATGAAAAATCAAGGTGTGATGTTCGTCTTTATGGGCACAAACCAAAACGTGCAACAAACCGCGGAGGCTCTCCACATAGATGACTACAAAATCTTTGAGTATTCCACTGAAGGCATGAAAAGAGCATGGAAAAGTGGTATCAAAGCGTCAGCCGATTACTATGATCGCATGTCTCAATATAACAAAGATACGCGCAATATGTCCAAAGACGAACGCAACAGATACTATCGCGACCGCAACAAAGAAGACGGATGGTTCAAATAATCTTCCAACGCGACACCACAAGTGCCGCGTTTCTTTTATAACCCTCCAATTCACACATTCACACTTTCACACATCTTTGTAACTTGTATCATATTTACAAACACACAAACCTCACTATAGAAATAAGTACAAGCTAACACTTGGCTTGTATCTTTTTTATATAACTCATACACTCATACCACAAAATCAATACAAGCTATCCCTCATTGGCTTGTATTTATTTTATTACTCCCGGTTAGTGACTTGTATCTTTTTCCTCATCCTCTCTTCTTTAGCTTGTATTTATTTTGTCCTGTCTTAATCTTTTGCTTGTATTTTTTTGCTTTTCCCCCTTTTAATAAGGTGCTCTCTTCGTTCGCGGCTGTGTTAAGTTGATTTTTCTTTCCCCCATAATAATGTCTTCCCTCTTTCCCTATCTCCTTTGTCCGGGTCCAAACTTGTTCCCTTACCACCAAAAATCCGTCACAAAGGGAACAAGCTTCTCATTTACCCCGCTATCTCCGCCTTGTTCCCTTTCTGCTCCCCAAGCCCCACAAAGGGAACAACCCTCATACACAGCTTGTTCCCTTTGGCACAAATTTTACTATAAAAAGGAACAACCTCTTGCGTATATCAATTTTTTTCACTACCTTTGCACCCGATTTGAGCTTGTTCCCTTTCAACCCAACCATCAATGCAAGGGGAACAACCCAACCACAACAACCATGGAGATATATTTAAAGTACAAAGCCGAGAGCGAAAAATATGCGCAATTAGTGACCGACGCACTCCACAAAGCCGGACACGGAGTTTTCACAAGAAAAGACTTTAGTAGCGATGCCAAAGCTATTCAAGAGTGCCACCTGTGCCTCGATATGACAACGGGAAAGTTAGCCGAGGCAATTGTGCTGACTCCCGATAAACCCGCTGCCTCGAAAGGTCTCAAGAAAAATGTGGATGATCGCGTCGGCAAACTGGTTCTTGTGATAGGCAAGAAATCATTGCCACGACGACAATTGCTGGCTGATTTAGGTTTGACGCAGAAGAGTCGCCGTAACTTCATTTACCACTATTGGAAACCTGCTTGGAACCTCGGACTGATTGAGTTCGCATATCCGGGTCATCCTAACAAACCCGAGCAAGCCTATCGCCTCACTGCCAAAGGTCTTGAACTCTACGCCCAACTCACCGGAGGATCCTCTGATGCTTAACTTTAGCTTGTTCCCTTTCCACCCATTTTCACCACAAAGGGAACAAGCTTCACCAACAAAAAAAGCCAACAAGTCGTTGACCTTCTTTTTGCCCTCCTCTTTCCCCCTTAAAAATTTTAGATCACCACCAGGAGGTAAACAGCAGGAGAAAAAGACAATATAATAACTACTAATATTTTAGCACTTATTGCACAAAAATAGCATTAAATACTCATATTTTGGTACTTAAATTTGCATATATCAAAAAAAAATAGTACCTTTGCAGCCGAAATAAAAAAGTTGTACTATGATAGATGCATTTGAGACACCGTTATCGGTAGCGCAGGCGGTGGCAGAACGCGCTAAAAAGCGTCGAACAGCTATGAGGCTGACGCAAGCTGAATTGGCGCAAAAAGCGGGTTTGTCCTTATCCACTTACCGTCGTTTCGAGCAGCAAGGTCAGATAGCCTTTTCCGGCTTGCTGCAAATTGCTTTTGCGTTGGATTGTATGAGTGACTTTAATGCCCTCTTTGCATCACAGTCATGGGCTACGATGGATGATATGTTAGCACAAACCAAACCAATCAAACGAGTTCGCCATGATTGATGTTCAGCAAATAGAAGTATGGATGTACGGTCGTCAGGTAGGGCGTCTGGCGCTTACTCCGCAACGTCCTCAGACCTGCGCATTTGAATATACGGCAGAGTGGTTGCAGGACGGATTCAGTATCTCGCCTTTTGAGTTACCGCTGACGCCCGGTCTGAAGATTGCGCCCTATAAACCTTTTGACGGTCATTTCGGTGTTTTCTCCGATAGTCTGCCTGATGGTTGGGGACAATTGATCTTGCATCGCCATTTGGCGCAACAAGGCATCAACAGTCTGTCGCTTAATCCGCTACAGCAGCTATGTCTGGTCGGCAGTAACGGTCGTGGTGCATTGGAATATCGTCCGGACGAGAGTATTCGGAATACGCAGGAGTATTTGGATTTGGCGCAGATAGCCGCTGAGTCATTCGCAATCCTTGAAGACGACAATTATGCCGGCAAGCATATTGCCGAACTGGTTCAACGGGGCGGTTCGCCAGGAGGTGCACGACCGAAGATCTTTATGAAACAAGGCGAGGATGAATGGTTGATAAAATTCCGCGCCAAGAACGATAAGAAATCGGTCGGTCGCGAAGAATATCGTTATTCCCAATTGGCCAAGAAGTGTGGTATTGAGATGCCGGAAACGCAACTATTCGAAGACCAATATTTTGGTGTCAAGCGTTTTGACAGAGAGGATGGACGAAAACTGCATGTTGTCAGCGCGTCCGGTCTCTTGCAAGCCGATTATCAAATCCCGAGTATCGACTATCTGCACCTATTCAACATATCCGCACGCTTGTCGCATTCGATGGAAGAGCTATGGAAGATCTACCGCCTAATGTGCTTTAATGTACTCATCGGCAACCGTGACGACCATGCTAAAAACTTCTCTTTTATCTATGATAAAGGATGGCGATTTGCGCCGGCATACGACTTATTGCCATGCGGTTCTACCGGAGACTATCATACTACTTCTGTCAACGATAACCCTCTTCCCGAACGCGCAGATGTGATCATGTTAGCTGAACGTGTAGGTTTGGATAGTAAACAAGCAACCGCTATTTTCGATGAAATAAAAAATAGTATCCAATAAAACGAAAGTATATTCGAAAGGTTTCGAAAGAAGAAACGAAACATGCAACGTACTGAAAGTCAGTGCGTTGTATTTTTATGTTTCGAAAACATGTTGAAAAACATATTACGCGCGTATAAATATAAGGAATAAAAGCAGTAATTTTGCATCGCGTTCGGCAATAAGAGCAAAATTTTAAAACACAAATAATATGGAAAACACAGGTTTTACCTTTAATGAGATTCATCAGCAGCCGGCGATGTGGCGGAAGGAGCTGGAGAAATTGCTGGCAGCGAAAGCTGAGGTGAGTGCGTTCATGCACAAGTATTTGACCCCGGACACGGATATCGTGTTGACCGGTGCGGGTACATCGGCGTTTATCGGCGATGCGTTGCAACCGGTGATGCGCGGGATGTGGAAGAATGTTCGTTCGGTAGCTACGACGGACATCATCACCCATGCCCCGTATCTGCTCAACCCCGAGAAGCCGTTGTTGCTGGTTAGTTTTGCCCGTTCGGGTAACAGTCCGGAGAGCGTAGGAGCAGTCAACCTGGCGAACAAGCTCTGCAAGAATGTAGCGCATGTCTATATCACCTGCAACAAGAACGGAAAGTTGGCACAGCAAGCAGTCGAAAGAAAAAAGTCGAAAGAAGAAAGCAATATTCTTCTTCTGCTGTTGCCGGAAGAGACGGACGATAAGAGTCTGGCGATGACGAGTTCGTTCTCGACCATGCTGCTGACCTGCCTGATGCTGAGTCATATCGACACGCTGGAGCAGGATGCAGAGATGATTGAGAAGTTGGCGAAGAACGCCGAGGCGGTGATGGCGGAGTATGAGGATAAACTGAAAGAGATCGCCAGCCGTCCGTTCGAGCGCGGTGTGTTCCTGGGTTCGGGTGCACTGAAGGGTATCGCCGAAGAGTGCCATCTCAAACTGCAAGAGTTAACCGATGGTGCAGTAGTATGTAAGTTCGACTCGTTCCTCGGCTTCCGTCACGGACCGAAGGCAGTGGTGAACAGCAAGTCGATCGTGGTCTATCTGATGACCGAGCAGGAGGATGTACAGCGCTATGAGCGCGACCTGGTTAAGCAGGTGGATGCGAATAACACACCGGTAGCGCAGATCATCGTCATTGCCGGTAAGGCACCGGAGTTGCCGGGCGTGAAGGCCGATCTCGTGGTACGCATGCCGTACGGACCAAAGGAGAATGATTTCTACGGTATCGTAGCGTATGTGCTGGTTGGACAGTTACTCGGATACTACGCTTCGCTGGCACATGGTCTGAACCCCGATGCACCGAGCGTGAGCGGGAATATACACAGAGTTGTTGAGGGAGTAACGATCTATGAGTAATTAAAAATTAAAAATTAAGAATTAAAAATTCCAAGCAATATGAAAAAGACAGAACATATTCTCCAAGTGATGGAGGAGAGAAAGAAAGCAACCGGAGTTCCGATGACCTTGTTTGCAGCATGCCCGAACTCCTTGTCGGTAATCAAAGCATCGTTCCGCGCAGCGAAGCGTAACAACTCGCCGATATACTTCGCTACGACGCTGAACCAAGTCGATTGCGACGGTGGTTACACGGGTATGACCCAAGAGGCGTTCACGAAGATTCTGGCACGCGAAGCCGCAGCGGTTCATTACACCGGTCCGTATGTGGTGGCAATCGATCACGGTGGACCGTGGTTGAAAGACAAACAGTCAATCGAGCGTTGGGATACCGAGCGCGCGATGAACGGCGTGAAGAAGAGTTACGAGGCGGCTATCTTGGCAGGTTATGACCTGATCCATGTCGATCCGACCGTAGATATCTTCCTGCCGAAAGGCGAGATCATCGATATCCATGTGGTCGTTAAACGTACCGTGGAGCTGATCAAGCATGCCGAGGATTTCCGCAAAGCGCATAACATCGCGCCGATCTCTTATGAGGTAGGTACGGAAGAGGTGCACGGCGGTTTGGCTGACGAGAAGACCTTCGACACCTTCCTGGAGGGCCTCAAAGCCGGTTTGCACGAGGTAGGTCTGGACGATGTATGGCCTTGCTTCATCGTAGGTAAGGTAGGTACCGACCTGCATACGACTTTCTTTGATCCGGAGGTAGCCCGTAACCTGACGTCAAAGGTTCGTCCGTACGGAAGCTATATCAAGGGTCACTATACCGACGACGTGGACAACCCCGAGGACTATCCGAAGGCAGGTATGGGTGCTGCGAACGTAGGTCCGGAGTTCACGATGAACGAGTACGACGCGTTGGCGGAACTGGAAGAAGAGG
>Ga0247611_10002891_pt1 | contig 26578 bp, 28 predicted proteins | sample 177DNAGHGhighgp2_FD_192422 | JGI IMG/M metagenome (GOLD analysis project Ga0247611, IMG submission 192422) | Sheep rumen microbial communities from Palmerston North, Manawatu-Wanganui, New Zealand - 1770 DNA GHGhigh gp2 | ecosystem: Host-associated > Mammals > Digestive system > Stomach > Rumen... | reverse complement strand
TGTATTTTTCTTTTTCTTTCATATTTAGTTCTACCTTTCTCATATTTTCCACCTCAGTGGAGTATTATATAATTTTGAGACATTTTCGCAAGTTAATACTTAAGACATTATCACAAGTTAATCATAGCCTACAGAAAAAAAGGCGTTTTTTCTATTGACATAATAAAAAAAAAGAGTATAATTATAAATGTCTACTGATTTAGTCGGCTTGGAAGTCGGAAATATAAATCCAAGTTCGATTAAAAATCTATGCGGATGTAGTTTAATGGTAGAACTTCAGCCTTCCAAGCTGACCACGTGGGTTCGATTCCCATCATCCGCTCCATTTAATAATTAAAGAGTTATTCATTATGAATAGCTCTTTTTCTTATTCCACGTGGTCAGCTTGTGAGGCATAACAAAGACCTAGTTTCTAAAAAAACGGAAAGGATAGATATATTATGAAAAGATATTTAACGTATAACTTAATTATACTCCAGTGCTATAGTGTCTCCAAGTGGGTTCGATTCCCATCATCCGCTCCAATTTGAAATTAACTAGTCGATTGACTAGTTTTTTTGTGCAAAAAAGTTGTTATATACAATTCTATTATGTATAATATATTTAGAATAAATAGTATTTGGATGTGTAAAAAATGAAAAAAATAATAATATCAATTTTAATGATTATGATTATTCTACCATTTATAGTAAAAGCAGAAACTTGTGATACAGATAAAATAACAATTAGTTCGGTTAAGATAGAAGAAAAAACTGATAATGTAGAAGAATTAGAGGAAGCAAGGGTAAGTGATAAGAGTATAAATCTTAATTTATCTATGCAAGAAGTCGGAGATAATATAGAATACAAATTTGTAGTTAAAAATGATTCTAATGAAGACTATGAGCTAGATAAAACTAGTTTAAATATTAATTCCGACTATATTAATTATTCATTTGAAACAGATGATAATTCAAGTATTGTAAAAGCTAAATCTTCAAAAACAGTATATTTAAAAGTAGAATATAAGAATGAAGTTCCTGAAGACCAATTTGAATCAGGTACATACAATGATAATAAAACTATGACAGTTCAATTATCTAATGGAAATATAATTAATGTTCCTGATACATTTACGAATCCTAATACAGGAGTTATATCATATATCTTAATAATATTGATTTTACTATTAATAAGTGGAAGTTTATATGTATTACTAAAGAAAAAGAAATATACTAAATTTATTATATTGGTTATTGGAACTGCAATAATAACTCCAATAAGTGTTTACGCTTTATGTAAATGCGAAATTAAAATAAATATAACTGTAAATATAAAAAAATATAATTATATGTATTCGTATTATAGTCAAAAATTAGGAGAAGAAACAAATGGTATTATTTATGACAATCTTGAAGATGCATTAGAAAATTTTGAACATAATTTCATTGTTAGAATTAAAACAAATCAAAATGATATAATTGAAGGCTTTGATTTAATATATTTAATTGATAAAAATATTTATAAATTACATGGCGGAGATAACAAAATAAGTTATGAAGAAAAAGTTAGTAAATCAAAAGAAAATTTTGGTGAAGATAATTGTAATTTTATTGATGATAGTGGTTATTATTGTACAAAGGGAGACTTTACAATAAAAATATATAAAAGTGGTTTTGTTAGTGTGACTGACCAAAACTATTGGTGTGCAATATACGAAGATGGTATTTCAACATGTTCCAACGATTAATTATAAGACAATCCATAAGAAATAGAATTACTAATTGATTTGATTCTAAATTTCTTAAAATAAAATAATCGTCATACTTAAGATATTACGATTTAAGTGGGAATACAAATTACCACTTTTTATTTTAGAAACTTTTCTTTTGTCAAAATGTATGTTATATTTCATTTAGCAATTGAGTTTATCGATTGCCTTATATAACGTGATATTTTGCGTATATATGACAAAATGTCGCTTCATTTAATAATTAAAGAGTTATTCATTATGAATAGCTCTTTTTCTCATTCCACGTGGTCAGCTTGGAAGCTTATATAACCACTATTTTTCATAGTATTATTATTCATTTGTTCAATTATATTATCAAATAAACTATACCATTTAATTTGCACATATTTTCTAAATTTTTCATATTTTTCATTATAGTTTAAACATCTATTCATTGGTTGACATATAAGCACACTAAAATGAGGAGTTGAGCAATATTTTTTGCTTTTTTTATTTATTATTTCAATAATATCTTTTCTTGTTAACCATAAAAAATTATCAGGTGTTCCATATATAAGAACATCAATAGGATAATCAGAATTAATTCCTCTTAACACAAATCTATCAATTGAATCAGAAATAATATCTGGCTTATTAAAATATTCATTTATTTTATCAATTTTTGTTTGGTTATTCTTTTTGTATTCTTCTGTAGATACTCTTTTACTGCCACGATTATTTAAACTACCATCAGCGTAATGAAATTTCAAATATTCACAAATAATATTATTTGGGATTTTATGGCCTTCAAGAAATCTTTTAAATTCCCATATTGATTCAACATGTACGGAATTTCTACTTCCCATTTTAATACTAATACCTTTTATAGCATTTTCAATTTTCAAAAATATATCACTTTTTTGATCATAATGGTTTCTCCAACATTTGATTAAATTATCTTCAGTTATATTATAAAAAATTGAATATACTAAATCCTGCAACAATGGATTTAATTCTTTTACATTCTTCTTATTAAATTCTAAAACAAAATTATATTCATTTTGATAACCTTTCATTCTGTTCACCTCTCGTATATATAATACTTAGTTTATCAAATTATTTTTAAAAATATTTAAAATAACGCTAAGTTGGCATTAGTAATATTAAATTATATTTTTATTTTTTTATTAAAATTAAAAATAGTGATTATCTTATATTATAAGTAATTATTTATATATGAAAAAAACTACATATAAATCAATTAGTTGAGATATTTTTTTATAAAAATATTTTTTTAAACTTCATTTAATGTTTATCTAATATTATTAATTTGTGAAAGGAAATTTCACAGATATTATTATTTAAATAATTTGAATAAAAAAAACAAAAAGGAGGTTTTATATAGAATATAATAACTAAAAACTGTATAATATAAAAAGTAGAAAGAGAATTTTATATGTGAAAGGAGTTGTTTAAATGAAAGAAAAAATAATAATTTTTGTTATAGGAGTATTATTTGGTGCTGTTATTTCTACAGGTGCTTTTTATCTATATACTAGTACAACAAACAATTGTAATTGTAGTAATCAAAATACACAAATGAATGGTGGACAACCACCAGAAATGCCAAATGGAGAAAGACCTGAAGGAGAACCACCAGAAAAACCTAGTGATGATACGAATCAAAAGGATAGTTCTAAAAATACTGATAGTGATACAACTGAAAGTAATTAAAAAGAAAGGAAATGAAGATGGAGAAAAAGAAAATTATTATATATACAGGAATTATTGCAATTTTAACAGTAATACTTGCAATACTATGGATTTTAATAATTACTAATAAAAAAATGTCTAATAACTATAATAATAATAAAACTAATGACAATCATGAATCTAACTCATCCTCATCAATTTCATATTCATCATCCAAAGAAATAACAAAAGATGAAGATATTACTGAAGGTAATTATAACTCATCCAGTGCTGATGAGAATGCTATATTAGTAACAGGTAAGATTCAATCTACTTTATCTAATATTACTGTAGATAAGACAGGAGATTCAGATGGGGGAGATAATACCAGTTTTTATGGAACAAACTCTGCAATTCTAGCAAAAGATGGAGCAGAAGTAACCATTAAAAATGCAACAATTAACACAAATGCAACAGGTGCTAATGGAGTATTCAGCTATGGAGGAAGTGCAAAAACCAATAACTCAAGTAGTGATGGAACAACAATTAATATAAGTGACTCCACCATTACCACTTTAAAAGGAAATTCAGGAGGAATTATGACAACTGGTGGAGGGACTACCAACGCTAAAAACCTAACTATTACTACAAATGGACAATCTAGTGCCGCTATTAGATCTGATAGAGGAGGAGGAACAGTTAATGTTGATGGTGGAACATATACATCAAATGGTATTGGATCACCTGCTATATATTCTACTGCTGATATAAATGTTAAAAATGCTAAACTTATATCAACTACTAGTGAAGGAGTTATTATTGAAGGAAAAAATTCAATAACACTTGAAAATGTTGAACTTACTGATACAAATGTTAAAAACGTAAAATCTAAAACATATAAAAATATATTTATATATCAGTCAATGAGTGGCGATGCAGCAGAAGGAGTGGCAACATTTACAGCAAAGGATAGCACCATAACAACAAATAATGGAGACTCTATATATGTATCAAATACTAATGCAGTTATTAATTTAGAAAACAATAAATTTATTAATAATGACTCAAGTGGTTATTTCTTTAGAGCACAAAAGGATTCTTGGGGCAAGGAAGGAAGCAATGGTGGAACAGCAACATTAAATTTAACCAACCAAGAAGTAAACGGAAATATTGGAGTAGATGAAATATCATCCCTTACAATGAATATGAAATCATCAAGTTTTAAAGGAACAATAGATGCTAAAGATGGGATAGTTAAAATAACACTTGATAAGTCAAGTAAAATAACATTAACTGAAGATAGTTACATAACAAGTTTAGAAAACGCAGACTCTTCAAATAATAATATTAATTTAAATGGATATAAATTATACATTAATGGTATATTATTTACTAAGTAATAGTAACGAGCATAAAAAAAGACTAGATAAAAACATTTAGTTATAACTAACAATCAATTAAAATATATAGATGATATCTTATGCTTCAAATTTTAAGATATCATCTTTTTTTAATAATTACATATAATTAATACAATAAATCATTTAAAAAAAAGAAAAAAACAAAAAAAGTGTTGACAAATTAAAATGATATTAATATAATGTTAATAACAAGCCCAGAAAAACTTGTAAAAATTTAGCGAATAGATATTAACAAAATGTTAAAAAGAAAGGAGGCGTTAATATGAATATTAAACTTAGTAAAGAAAAAGTTAGGAATCTCATTAATCAATACTATAGAGATATTTATGGAATTGAAGGGAAAACATGCATTCAAGTATCCAAGGCCTATGTTGGATATGGTATGGGAGAACATAAAGACTGTGTTGTAGATATAAAATACAAAGGAAAAACAAAAATATTAGGAGAAGAATCCCCAATTTCTATAGATGTTTTTGATAATGACTTAGAAACAATTATTAAATATTATTTAGAACAAGAAGGTTATTCAGTAACATATTTTTCCATAGACAAAGGACTTGATTATAAAACCGAAGGATATGGTATGGGAGAACATACAGAATCTTATCCATATTTTAGAGGAATTGAAGTAAATATTACAGGAAAAGAAAAAATAAAGGAGAAAGAAAATGAAAGATATAAAGGATTTAAAATTTAATAAAGAATGTCTAATTAAAATAGACATGGTAAATGATTTTGGTAGAGAAGAGGCATATGAAAGAATAAAAGAAATTCTTAGGTCAGTCAAATTAATTAAACAAGCAATGCTAGAAGAAAAATCAGATAATTTTATAAAAGAAGATCAAGATGAAAATACTATTGAGTTTGAAAGATTTGGTGGAATTCATTGCGTGAAAGAATCAAATGAAACAGAATTAGTAGATGAATTGAAACAATATGAAGATAAATACGCAAATGAAAAGAATTTTACAAGCTTTATGGAAACACCTATTTTTAGAAAATTTATTGAAAATTTTCCAGAAGTAGTGGAGTATACAGAAGCTTATCCATATTTTAGAGGAATTGAAGTAAATATTACAGGAAAAGAAAAAAAGATAGGAGAAAGAAAATGAAAGATATAAAGAATTTAAAATTTTACAAAGGATGTCTAATCGTTGTAGACATGGTAAATGGATTTGTTAGGGATGGAGCACTTCACGATGAAGAAATTGCTAAAGTGATTCCAAGACAAATTGAATTAATAAAACAAGCAAAGGCAGAAGGAAAAGCTATTATCTTTATTAAAGATACTCATGATGAAAATGCTGTTGAGTTTGATAGATTTGGAGGAAGTCATTGTGTTAAAGGAACAAACGAAGCAGAATTAGTAGATGAATTGAAACCATATGAAAATGATGAAGATACATTCGTAATTGAAAAGAATTCTACAAGCTTTATGGAAGCACCTGATTTTAGAAAATTTATTGAAGAACATCCAGAAATTATTGAATTTGATATTGTTGGTTGCTGTACAGATATTTGTGATTTTAATGGAGCAATGGGACTTGCTAACTACTTAGATCAATGGAATAGAAGACATATTATTAGAGTACATGAAGATGCTATCGCAACTTATGCAGAATTAGCAAGACAAAATTATGTTGATGCTGCAAAACTATTAATGGAACAACAAGGAATTCAACTTGTAAAAAAAGCTAGTTAATAACAAAAACTAATTAAATAAAAAGAATTGATAATAATAGTCAAAGAAGTTTATGAAAAACCAAAGAAATATATAAAAGACTTTGGAAAAAGAAACTAATTTTTTAAAAAAAAGATATTAATAAAATGTTAAAAAGAGGAGAGAAATAAAATGAATAATAAAACATTAGCAACAGATTTTTATGAATTAACAATGGGACAAGTATATTTCAATGAAGGGATGAAAGATACCCAAGTAGTATTTGATGTATTTTTTAGAAAGAATCCTTTTAATGGAGGATATACAATTAGTGGAGGTTTGGAAGAAACAATCAATTATGTAAAGAATTTTAGATTTGGAAAAGCAGAAATAGACTATTTAAGAAATTTAAATACATTTTCTGAAGAATATCTAGATTATTTAGCAAATCTTAAATTTAAAGGTGATATTTATGCCGTACAAGATGGAACAGCAGTTTTTCCGAATGAGCCTGTATTAAAGGTAAAAGCTGATATTATAACAGCTCAATTACTAGAAACTTCACTATTAACAAATTTCAATCATGGAGCATTAGTAGTAACAAAAGCTAAAAGAATTACTAGTGAAGCGAATGGTAAACCAGTAGCAGACTTTGGAGAAAGACGTGGTAGGGGAATAGATTCAGCAATCGAAGCAAGTAAATATGCTTATATTGGAGGATGTGCTTCTACAAGTAATGTCTACGCCGCAAGAAAATATGGCATACCAGCATCAGGAACTGGAGCTCATTCACAAATTATGGCCATGGGAACAGAAGAAAAAGCTTTTGAAGCAATGGCTAAAACATTCCCAAAAAATACAGTCTTACTAATTGATACATATGACACTTTAAATATTGGAATTAATAATGCTATTAAAGTAGGCTTAGCAATGAAAAAAGCTGGTAATGAATTAAAAGGAGTAAGAATCGATAGTGGAGACTTGCTATACATTACAAAAGAAGTAAGAAAAAGGCTAGATGCTGCTGGACTAACAAATACCAAAATCGTTGTAAGTAACAGTCTAGATGAATATACTATAAGAGAATTATTAAACCAAGGAGCACCAATTGACAGCTGGGGAGTAGGAGAAAATATGATTGCTCCAAATGATCGCGTTGGAGGAGTATATAAATTATCTCAGATAGAGAATGAACCAAAAATTAAAATAAGTAATGACACCATAAAAACAACCAATCCTGGAGATAAAAAAGTATATAGATTCTATGATAAAGAAACAGGCTTAGCATTAGGAGATGTAATAGCTTTAGCAGAAGAAAAGATTCCACTAGATAAATTTACATTAGTGCACCCAACAGAAACATGGAAACAAACTGAAATAGAAAACTATAAAGTTCGTGAATTACTAATACCAATCTTTATAAATGGAAAATTAGTTTATAATATGCCAACAATTCATGAATTAAAAAATTATTGTGAAAAAGAATATCAAACATTACACACAGGTGATAGAAGAATTCAAAAACCGCATGAATATTATGTAGATTTAACAGATAAATTAAGAGAGTTAAAGAAAGAATTAATTGAAATGCATAAAGTAAATCCAGAAAAACCAAAACAATTAGTTAGGTAGTAAGCATGAGAAAAGAAAAATTAGATGAATTAAATTCCTACATTGAAGAATTCAAAACTAAAAAACTGGAGTTCATAAAAAACAAAAATAAATTTTTAAAAATAAAAACATATAAAAGCTATCTAGAAGATGGAAGAGAACTTGTAAGAGATAAACTAATAAAAGGAAATGGAAATGGTAATGCAGCTATCATTCTTCCTATCACTACAGATAATGAAGTGATTTTAACTGTCCAACCAAGAATTTTTACAAAATCAACTGTGGGGATAGCTCTTCCAGCTGGATATGTAGAAGATAAAGAAAAACATATTGATGGAGCAAGAAGAGAATTAGAAGAAGAAACAGGTTATCAGTCAGATGAATTAATTGAAGTATGTGAATTATATCAAGATGAGGGATGTGGAGGTGCCTACAATAAAGGATATCTTGCTCTAAACTGTAAGAAAATAGGAAAACAAAAATTAGATAAAGATGAATATATTAAATATTTTAAATGTAGTATTGATGAATTATATGAATTAGTAGATAAAAAATACATACTAGACGGAGGAAGTCTTTTAATAATAGAAAAAAGTAAAAACTATTTAGAGGAAAGAAGGTAAATAATATGTTTAATGCCAAAGCAGAAAAAGATAAAATTGTTCAGTTTATTAGAGATTATTATCAAAAAAATAATTTAGGAGGAGTAATAATAGGTATAAGTGGAGGAAAAGATTCAGGTGTTGTAGCAGGACTTTTTACGGAAGCTTTAGGAAAAGAAAATGTCTTAGGAGTAACACTTCCATGTCATTCAAAAGAAGATGATAAACAAGATGCAAAACTAGTTGCAGATTATTATGGATTTAAATTGATAAATGTAGATCTAACAGAAGTTTATGATACATTTAAAGATGAAATTAATAAACTAGGGAATTTTACAGAAGAAGAACTTAAAGATAGTGATATTAATGTAAAACCTCGATTAAGAATGGCAACATTTTACTATTTAGCAGCCCTTTATACAATGATAAAAAAGAAAAAATATATAGTTGCTGGAACAGGAAATAAATGTGAAACATATGTAGGATACTTTACAAAAGGTGGAGACTCTGTATCAGATATTATTACAATCGGTGATTTAACAGTAGATGAAGTGATTCAAGTTGGAGAAGTATTAAATGTACCAGAAAAGGTTTTATATAAAACTCCAGATGATGGACTAAGTGGTATGTCTGATGAAGAAAAAATAGGAGTCACATATACTGATATTGCTAAAGTAATAAATGGAGAAGAAGTAGATGCAAAAATAAAAGAAAAAGTATTAGAAAAACATAGAGCAAATCAACATAAGTTTAAAATTCCTACTTATAAGAAGACAAAGGATATTGAACATGAAGAAGGTTAAGAATATATTTGGAGAAGGTATTCTATACGATAAAGAAGATTTAGGCAATAAGATTTATGCTACTTCAGCAGCCTGTATGTCAGTATGGAGTGATATGTTATCTTTTGCTAACAAATATAAGGAAAGGTTTGTTGATAGTCCAATTGCTGCAGATGATATTGCTGTACTAGGATGCCAAGTAACTGATTTAGCAGTTTTAAATGATTTAGAAATTGCTAAAAAATTACATGAAGAAACTGGTAAGAATATTTTTCTAGGTGGATGTATAGCCCAAAGAATGGATATACCTATTCCAGATTATATCAAAAGATTAAATGTAGTTCGTGAATATAATGTTGATCTTGTTAATAGAAATATAGTTCATTATGAAAAACCATTCTGGGTACCAGATTTTAAAGAGGGAGAAGATAATTTAAAAGCTGGGCATTTATTTAGAGATTTCTATCCTTTAAAAATTGGTGCTGGATGTCATGGTAATTGTAAATATTGTACAATAGTTCATACTAGAGGTGGATATTATGCTGAAGTTCCTGAAAAACAAATTGATGAATTCCTAAATCATGAAAATGTTGTACTTATTTCTGATAGTCCAACTCCATTCCAAATAAAAGCATGGTGTAAAATTGCCAAAGAATCAAATAAAGATATTTCAATAAGAAATGTGGAACCACAAAACTTAATATTATGTAAAAATGAATTATTAGATTTAGCTAATGATGGATTACTAAAAATAGTTCATTGCCCAGTACAAAGTTTTGATAAAGAATTATTAAAAGCAATGAATAGAAATGTAGAAGCTACATATAAAGCAATTGAATTAATAAAAGAATTAAGAAATAAAGATGTTATAACTGCAACTAATATTATTATTGATTATACAGCTAATGGTAAATTATATGAAAATCATGATAAAGAAAAACTTAATGAATTTTTTGATTATTATTCTTGGAATCCTTATTTTGATGGAAACTTTGATATGAACAGAGCTCATGAAAGATATAAAAAGTATATAAAAAATAATTAATAAGTATTGGGTAGAAGGAAAGGTTATTTAATTATGATAAAAACAGTCACAAATAAAAAAGATTATATAAAAAAATGCGATGTAGAAGACTTTGATATTTCAAAACATTATTATGATAAAAAAGTACAATTATTCGGAAAAGATGTATATTTAAATAGTGATCCATGGTTATGGCATTTACATTTAAAATGTACTGATAAATGCAATGGTAAGTGTGAATTTTGTGTAGAACAAGGATGTCATATTAATGAAAATGCCAATGATTTTCTTGATAGTACAGATAGAATGCTACATGAAATGAATAATGCTGGATGTTTAAACTCAGTATCAGTTACTGGAGGAGAACCATTACTATTTTCAAAATTAGATGATTTGGTTGATATATTAAAAAGCTATCCAATACAATTTTTAACTATGAATACCAATGGAACTTATTTGAAAGAACATTTAGATTTAATAGATGGAACATTTGATTATGTAGATATAAGTAGACATTCTATTGATGATAAAGATAATGAACAAATATTTAAAACAAGAGTTCCTTCTAAAGAAGAATTACAATATATAAAAAATCAATTGCAAAAAACTAAAATGAGAATACAATGTGTTATGTATAAAGTAAAAAGTATAGAAGAAATGAATAAATTTATCAAAGCTTTTAATTTTGCTGATGATTTATCTTTTAGAAGATTAATGAAACTATCTGATGAATATGGAGTTAATTATAAAATTGGTGAAGATGATTATGATAAAGTTTTAAATTATGCTTACAATAATTTTGATTTTATACAACAAACTATTCAAGACTATTATGTCTATGAAATATGGAAAGCTTTCGGAGTAGATGTTACTTATAGTTATTCAAACATGAGTATGCTAAGAGATGAAGAAAAAAAAGAAAGCGAAGATGTATTTAGAGAATTTATTGTTCATCCAGATGGTTTAGTTAGTGGTAGCTGGAAAAAAGATAATAAGATATTAAGAAATGTCAAAAGTAAAATCAACTAATTATAGAATTATATTTATAACGAATAAAATGTAAATAAAAAGAAGATAATGAACTTTATCTTCTTTTGTGTGATAGAATAATAATAGGAGATGAAGTAAATGAAAAAAAATGATGGTTTTTCAGTGCCCCTAGGATTAGTAGACTATATAAATCCTATTTTATACGCTATAACAACATATACAATCATTATAAATATGAAAGGAGTAATGAGAACTCCATTTTATGAGTTGTTTATTATAGGAATATGTATATCTTTATTGTTTGGTCTAATAATCCCAACTGGAAAATTAATAGTAGGATTAGGAATAATTAAATTTAGAATGCCAGTAATATTAGTATTCTTAGTAAATAGCGGTATACTCTTATCTGGTTTAATTCTTTTTCAAACGATTACTCATATAAAACTAGCACTCTTTTTAGTGATCATTTTATTATCATTACTAATACTTTTTATAATATACTTAAAAAATAAAAAAACAAATACAATTGCAGTCCTAATAGGAGCAATAGGATATTTACTGATATATACATCTTTAATATTAAAATCTATAATTAGTAATAATTTTATACCAATTGCTTTTTATATAGTAGCAATCTCCTTATTTATTATATTATGTATAATAGGAATAAAAGCAAACTTAAAAGATTATAAAGTTCATTGGATAATAGAAATATCTAATATAATATGTCAATTATCTGTTGCGATAGGAACACTTCTACTATTCTAAAATAATGTTGATAAGCAACATATATTAATGATATAATGTTCATAAGAGGTGATTATTATGAACGTTGATTTAGAACTATATAGAGTATTTTACATGGTTGCTAAAAACAAGCATATGACAAAAGCTAGTGAAGAGTTACATATTTCTCAACCAGCAATTTCACAATCAATAAAAAAACTAGAAGAGCAATTAGGTGGAACATTATTTTTAAGAAGTAATAAAGGAATGGAATTAACAAAAGAAGGAGAAATGTTTTACGAATATGTAAAAGGAGCTTTAGAATTAATTCATAATGCAGAAAATGAATTTACTTCTTTTAAAGATTTATCAAAAGGTGAAATAAAAATAGGTTGTTCGACTACACTAACTAAATTAATTTTAATGGATACTTTAAAAGACTTTCATAAAGATTATCCTAATATTAGTATTAATATTACAAATGATTTAACAAATAACTTAATAAATGATTTAAAAGTAGGTAAATTAGATTTTGTCATTTTTAACGAAAGTAATATTAAAGAAACTAATTTAAACTTAGAAAAAGTAAAGGAATTAAAGCAAGGCTTTATCTATAATCCAGAATATTATAAAGATACTATTAATAGTTTTGATGAATTAAATAACCTTCCTTTGATTTTACAAAAAGAAGAATCAAATAGTAGAAAATTATTAGACTATATAGCTTTAAAAAATAATGTAAGATTGCTACCAAAAATGGAAGTGGTTAGTCAAGAACTGATTACTGAATTTACAAATATCGGTTTAGGAGTAGGTTTCTCTATTATAGATCTAGCAAAAAGAAACTTTAATAATTTAAAAGAATTAAATATTAACAAAATGATTCCAAATATTAATATATTTCTAGCAACTAATAAATCAGTATCATTAACATATGCTAGTAAAATGTTTATAAAGTATTTAAAAAAATAATATTATTTAGGAGAAAGTATGAAAAAAAGAAAAATTATTTATTGTATAATAACTATTATTTTTCTATTTTTATCTATAATTATCTTATCAAAAACAAACTTTAATAATAATGTCGAATTAAGTAAAACTATACAAATAATTTTAATACTTTTATTAATTAGAATTTCAATTGGATGTACTCTCTATATTAGAAAACAATATGAAAGACAAAAATATTCTTATTTAATTATAATGAATTTAGGATTAGTAATATTTATAAATATAAATATTATAAGACAAATTAATTTATTAATACAAAACTGGAAAGTATTTGAAATAATAGATATTTATCACAATACTTTAAAATCATTCTCTTATTTTGCAATGTTAACTTTACCATGTATAATTATTCTTTCTATTTATAGTATAATATCTAATATTATTCTGATAAAGAAAGAAGGATTACATCCGAATAAACTATTAGGAATAGTTATGGGGATTTTCTCATTAATAGGACTTTTCTTTACTCAAAGTATTTATTTTATTCTTAATAATATTTTAAGTGGAACAGCCTTAAATTATATTAAGTATTCCCTAGATATTTGTATAAATGCAAGTGTTTCATACTTATATACTCTTATTTTAGCAACCCTTTATTGTAATGTTAAAGCCTCAAATCATATACCTAAATATGATAAAGATTATATTATCATTTTAGGTTGTAAAGTGATGAGTAATGGTGCTCTTACTCCATTATTGAAAGGCAGAGTAGATAAAGCAATAGAATTTGGAAAAAAACAATTTGAAGAAAATAATAAAAAGATAATTTATATTCCATCTGGTGGTCAAGGAGAAGATGAGATAACTTCAGAGGCAGAAGCTATGCAAAAATATTTAGTAAAACAAGGAATAGAAAAAAATCAAATCATAATAGAAAACAAATCATCAAATACTTATGAAAACATAAAATACTCAAAAGAAATCATAGATAATAAAAACAAAAAAGCAAGAGTATGCTTTTCGACAACAAATTATCATGTCTTTAGAAGCGGAATAATTGCTAATGAACAAGGATTAGATTGTGAAGGAATAGGAAGCAAGACAAAGTGGTACTTTTATACCAATGCTTTAATTAGAGAATTTATTGCAAATCTAGTTCAAGAAAGAAAAAAACATATCATTTTATTATTACTTATAAATATTTCTCTTATCTTATTAATAGTAATAGGAAAGCAAAATCACTTAATATTTATTACAAATTAGGATAATAAAATTACTAATATAGATTTTTAAATATAATTTTGTTAAAATAGTATTAGTATTAATGGAGGATTTACAAATGAAAGTATTATTAGTAAATGGAAGCCCTAATAAAAATGGTTGTACAAATGAAGCTTTAAAGGAAGTAGAAAAATCATTGCAACAGAATGGTATTGAAACAGAAATATTTTGGATAGGAAACAAACCAATAAGTGGATGTCTAGGTTGTAATAATTGTTTTAAAACTAAAAAATGTTTTATGAATGATAAAGTAAATGAATTCTTAGAAAAAGCAAATCAAGCAGAAGGATTCATTTTTGGAACTCCAGTTCATTATGCTGGACCAAGTGGTGCAATAATTAGTTTTATGGATAGAGTCTTTTATGGAAAATCAAATATTTTTAAAGGAAAACCAGCAGCAACTATAACTAGTTGTAGAAGAGCAGGAGGGCTTCCAGCATTTGATTGTTTAAATAAATATTATGCATATTCTTGTATGCCTATTGTATCAAGTAATTATTGGAATGGAGTTTTTGGCAGCACAAAAGAAGAAGTGCAAAAAGATGAAGAAGGACTCCAAACAATGAGAATCCTAGGAAATAATATGGCATGGTTAATAAAATGTATTAATATCGGGAAAAAAGAAGGATTAGATTTTCCGGAAATGGAAAAGAAAATTTTTACTAGTTTTTGGAAAGAGGAGAAATAAAAATGAAAAATCAAAAAGGCTTTACATTAGTAGAACTTCTTGCAGTAATAACAATTTTAGGAATATTGTCATTAGGAACAGTAGGATATGTTAGTAATATGATTGACAAATCAAAAAAAGAACAAATAGAGCAACAAGAAAAATCAATAATAATGGCTGCTGAAAGTTACTTTCAAGCAAATCGATCTGAACTACCAAAAGCCCTAGGAGAGGAAAAAACAATAGAAATACAAAAACTTATAGATTCAAAATACTTAAAAGAGAAAGTACAAAACGGAAACGGAGTAGACTGTACTGCACATTCTACAGTAACAGTAAAAAAAGAATCAAAAACAAGATATGAATATTCTGTTTTATTAAATTGTGAATAAAAAATATCAAAAGATATTTTTTTTTAAAATAAATTAGCACTCTAACTTGACAAGTGCTAAAAATATAGTATAATAGTTAATGAAAGGGGAGGATAATATGTATGGAAATCAACCAGAAAAAGAAGAAAATGTCCTTGAAAAATATGGAAGAGATATTCTTGCTGATGCAAAATCAGGAAAAATAGATCCTGTAATAGGCCGTGATGAAGAAATTAGAAATATTACAAGAGTTTTATCAAGAAAAACAAAAAATAATCCAGTTCTAATTGGAGAACCAGGAGTAGGAAAAACAGCAATTGTTGAAGGATTAGCTTTAAGAATATTAAAAGGAGATGTTCCAAGTAGTTTAAAAGATAAAACAATATGGGAACTAGATATGGCTTCACTTGTTGCAGGTGCAAAATATCGTGGTGAATTTGAAGAAAGACTAAAAAATGTTTTAAATGAGGTAAAAAAGAGTGAAGGAAATATTATTATGTTTATTGATGAAATACACATGATTGTAGGAACTGGAGCTACAGAAGGTGCAATGGACACATCAAATATTTTAAAACCAATGTTAGCAAGAGGAGAAATTCACGTAATTGGGGCAACTACTCTAAATGAATATAGAAAATATATTGAAAAAGATGGAGCACTTGAAAGAAGATTTCAAAAAATAAAAGTTGAAGAACCAAATGTAGAAGATACCATAACAATTCTTAGAGGATTAAAAGATAGATTTGAAATACATCATGGTGTTACTATATCAGATAAAGCTCTAATAGAAGCAGCTACTTTATCAAATCGCTATATAACAGATAGATATTTGCCAGATAAAGCAATAGACTTAATTGATGAAGCTTGTGCAACAATTAGAGTTCAGATGGATTCTGTGCCATTTGAGTTAGATAACTTAACTCATAGAATTATGCGTTTAGAAATTGAAAGACAAGCAATCAAAAAAGAAAAAGATGAATTATCTGAAAAAAGACGTCACGATATTGATCGTGAATTAGAATCTATGAAACAAAAAGAAAGTGAACTAACAGAAGCTTGGAATCGTGAAAAATCAATAAATGAAGATATTAAGAAAAAGAAAAAAGAATTGGAAAAATTACGTTTTGAACTTGAGCAAGCTGAAAATAAATATGATCTTGAGAGAGCAGCAATCTTAAGACATGGAGAAATACCAAAAGCCGAGAAAGAATTAGAAGCTCTTAATAAAGTTGAAAAAAACAAACTTTTAAGTGATACAGTAACAGAAAATGATATCTGTAAAATAATAGCTAAATGGACCAATATCCCTGTTACAAAATTATTAGAAAGTGAAAAAGAAAAACTATTAAGTTTAGAAGAAGATATGAAAAAAAGAGTAATGGGTCAAGATGAAGCACTAAAAATAGTAAGTGACGCTATTATAAAATCAAGAAGTGGTATTAAAGATCCAAATAGACCAATAGCAAGTTTTATGTTTTTAGGTCCAACAGGTGTAGGAAAAACAGAAATAGCAAGAACTCTAGCATTTGAATTATTTGATGATGAAAGACATATGATTAGAATTGATATGTCAGAATACATGGAAAAATTCAGTGTATCAAGATTAATTGGTTCTCCTCCTGGATATGTAGGATATGAAGAAGGAGGACAATTAACAGAAGCAGTAAGAAGAAATCCATATAGTATAGTTTTATTTGATGAAATAGAAAAAGCCCATCCTGAAGTCCTAAATCTTTTATTACAAATTTTAGATGATGGTAGAGTAACAGATTCTAATGGTAGGACAGTTGATTTTAAAAATACAATAATTATTATGACATCTAATCTAGGAAGTGAATACGTACTAGATAATCAAAAAGAGTTAGTTATGCAAGAAGTAAAAAATCACTTTAGACCAGAATTTATAAACAGAATAGATGAAATAATTACTTTTAATACGCTAACAAAAGAAGCAATTAATCAAATATTAGATAAAATTATAAAAGAAATAGAAACACGTTTAAAAAATATTGATTTGCATATTGAACTAACTGATATTGCAAGAGAAAAGTTTATAGAAGAAGGTTATGATGTTACTTTTGGAGCAAGACCATTAAAGAGATTAGTAGGAAAAACACTAGAAGTTGATCTTTCAAAAATGCTTATTGAAGAAAAAATAAAAGAACATGATACAGTTATTGTAAACTATGTAAATAATCATTTCGTGATTGGAAAAAGATAGTATCTATCTTTTTTTTTGGTATAATAAAAAATAAGATAAATTGTAAAATAGAAGTATCAACAATAATTGTTTTACTAATAAGCAAAAATTATTTATAATTGTATATAAATAATTAAAAAAAGGAGAAGAAAATGAATTATCCTAAATTTATATCAAAAACATCAACAATAGGAATACCAAATCCTACATCTGAAAAAGTAGATGAAAAAAGAATAAACAAGTATAAAAATGCTAAAAAAAATTTAACAGATTATGGATTTAATCTAAATATTTCTAATAATTTATTTATCAGTAATAAAGGACGCAGTGCCTCAAAAGAAGAAAGAGCAAATGAATTAATGGAAATGATAAAAGATGAAGAAAATAAAGTTATATTATTTGCTTCAGGAGGAGACTTCTTTATAGAAATATTACCATACTTAGATTTTGAAGAAATAGTAAATCATAAAAAGTGGTTTATAGGTTTTTCTGATCCATCTTCATTTTTATATATATTAACATCTAAATATGACCTAGCAACTATTTATGGATCAAATTACTCATCATTTGGATCATTTAAATTATATGAAAATCATAATGATTTATTAAACATTATTCAAGGAAAGAAAACAGTTATTACAAGTTATGAAAAATATGAAGAAAACTATCAAGAAACAATCACAGGTTTAGAAGGGTACAAGTTAGATACAGAAGTAATATGGAAAACTATAGATAAGAAAGACATAAAAGTTGAAGGAAGACTACTTGGAGGATGCTTTGATTGTATAGCTGACATTGCCGGAACAAAGTATGATGGAATAACTTCTTTTAATGAAAAATATGGGGAAGATGGAATTATTTGGTTTTTTGATAATTGTGAAAAATCTATGGAAGAGGTTATTAGAATACTATGGAGATTTAATTGCTTGGGATACTTTGATAATACTAAAGCAGTAATCTTTGGTAGATTTGCTTATCCCCATTCTTATTATGATTACACAATAGAAGAATGTTTAAATGATACTATTTTAAAAGAAAAAAATATACCAATAATATATGATGCGGATATTTCCCATAAAGCCCTTAGTATGCCTATAATAAATGGGGCTTATGCTAAAGTAGAATGTATCAATAATAAAGGGAAAATAGAGTATAAATTAGTATAAAATAAAAAAATATAATATTGTAAACACTTATAATTAATAGCACTAAAAGAAGACAATTAATTATATTAAGTCTTCTTTTTTATAAATACAAATTATCGAAAAACAATAAAAAAATATTGACAAACATCAATAATAAGAATATACTATCTTCAAGAAGGAGAAAAAAATATGTTAAAAATAAATACAGAACAAGCAGGAAAAATAATAAAAAAAATAATTAAAATAGCTTTCATAATAGCAATTCCAGTTATTATCATTTTACCATTTATCATAAAAGGAGAAAACAACATAGTTTTTTATATGAGTATCATTTATCCAAATAGTATACTTATGTTAGGAATAATGTATCAATTCATAAAATTATTTTCTTCGTTAGAAAAGAATAATCCATTTAATCTAGATAATGTCAAAATACTAAGCACTACTAGTAAAATATCTTATGTTATGAGTCTGTTATGGATAATTGATCTTTTTATACTATTATTTGGAATCAAAAATAATGATTTAAATTATATAATAGTGATAATATTCTTATCTATATTATTCTTTGGAGTTGGAGTAGCCCTTTGGATATTAAGTGTTTTATTTCAAAAAGCTACAAACTATAAAGAAGAAAATGAACTAACTATTTGAGGGGGAATTTTTATGATTATTGTAAACTTAGATGTTATGATGGCTAAAAGAAAAATATCATTAAATGAATTAGCAGAGAAAATTGGTATTACTCAAGCAAATCTATCAATACTAAAAACAAATAAAGGAAAAGCAATTCGCTTTTCTACTCTAGAAAAAATCTGTGAAGTATTAGACTGTACCCCAGGAGATATTTTAGAATATAGAAAGGAAAAGTAATATGAAAAATAAAAACTTATATTTAATTGGACTATCAATATTATATAATTTATTATTTTATAATTTAAAACTAGGAATAAACGTAATACTTTTCAATATACCATTTTTAATATTTTTAATATATTACTTAATAAAAAATGACCTAGTAAAAAATAAAAAAGGTCTATTATTTATTATTCCTATTATTATACTATCTATGAATTATTTTATATTTAATAATTTTTACTCTAGAATGAATAAATATATAATACCATTATTCTATATAGTAATGATTATTTATACAGTAAATCCTCCCAAAACAATTACTAAATTTATTACTAAAATATTATCTGAAATAATAAAACCATTTGATTATGTAGAAGATGTTCAAGAAGAATTAAAAGAATATGAAAAAAAATTATCAAAAGAAAGTAAAACAATAATACAAATTATAAAATCAACTATTATGATTTTACCAATAGTAATAATTGTCCTATTACTATTAACAAGTGCTGATAGACTATTTGATAATATTTTAGGAGATACTTTATCACTAATATTTAAAATGTTACGTCCAACATTTATAATGAGAATACTTTATATTTTGTTTTTCTTTTTGTATGTATCTTTATCATTATTCTATATTAAAAAAGAACTCATAATAGAAGAAAATGAAGAAATAGAAACAAATAAAAGTAATATCACTATAAAATTATTATTAACAGTACTTAATATAATTTATATTATATTTGACTGGATTCAAATTCAATCTTTATTTCTTCATAATATAGATTTAAAATTTAATTATGCAGATTATGCAAGAAGAGGATTTTTTCAGTTAATGATTATTTCTTTTATTAATTTTTCTATAATATTATTTTCGAAGAATAAAAAAGATTCTTATGTAAAAATAATGAGTATATTAATGCTATTTCTAACAGGTATAATTATATGTTCATCATTTTATAGAATGTTCTTATATGAACAAGCATATGGATATACAATATTAAGACTAGGAGTATATGTTATATTATCAACAGAAATGATACTTATCATTCCAACAATCTTATATATATTAAAAGAAAACATAAATATATTAAACTATTATGTAATAATCATTACAGTAGTATATACAGTTATTAATTTATTCTCAGTAGATAATATCATTACAAATAATAATATAAAAAGATATTATAAAATTAATAAAATTGATATAGATTATTTAGAAAATAATAATTATGATAATATTCCATTACTAATAAGTTTAAAGAAAAAATGTAAGGATAATTACTTAAAAGATGAAATAGACTTTTATTTAAAAGAAATGTATAGTGAAATAAAAAAAGAAAAAGTTGTAGAAAAAAGTTTGTCTTCAAGTTATGCAGAAAGTCTACTAGAGTAATAAAAAGACTATTGACAAAAATGTTAATAGTTTTTTTTGGACAAAATTATGTTATTAAATTTTATTTTTCTAGTTATCTAGTTAATGATTTTATATTTTTAATAAAAATGCAGATTTATTTGTTAATGGAGCTAGTGGGATGACTTATTTATCAACAAAAAAAGTTTAAAATACTTCTTTTTCTATTACTTGAAAAATTTTTCCTAAAGATTCATGAAATACTAAATCACAGTATCTATCATATGAAGTTTCATCTCGATTGATTAAGACAAGATGTTTACCATGAAAATAATTTAAAAATCCAGCAGCAGGGTAAACATTTAAACTAGTTCCACCAATAATTAATAAATCAGCTTCACTTATTTCTTTTAAGGCTTTTTGAACAACTTCATCATCTAATCCTTCTTCATATAATACAACATCTGGTTTAATGATACCTCCACAACTACATCTTGGAATATCAATGGAAGAAAAGACAACCTTATCATCATATAATTTATGACATTTCATACAATAGTTTCTCTTTACAGAACCATGTAATTCTAAAACATTTATACTTCCAGCCTGTTGATGAAAACCATCAATATTTTGAGTAATTACACTAGATAATTTTCCAATTGATTCTAGTTTTGCTAAAACATTATGACAAATATTAGGTTGATAATTATTAGGGTTTAACTTATCTCTATAAAATTTATAAAATTCTTCTGTATAATTTAAGAAAAAAGAATGAGATAATATTTCTTCAGGAGGATAATCATATTTTTCATGATATAGGCCATCTTGACTACGGAAATCTTTTAAACCAGACTCAGTAGATACCCCAGCCCCACCAAAAAAAACAGTTTTTTTAGACTCTTGAATCCACTTAATTAAAGTATCAATATTTTCCATCCAAATCACCACTTTTATTATATAAGAGGGTGATGTTAAATTCAACAAATTTGACAAAAAACATAAGATAGAGTAAAATATAAACATCAATTACACATATGAGGTGAAATAAATTGAGAAAAACTAAAAAAATTAGTTATATCATATTAATGATAGGAATATTAATGATTTCTACTGGTATGATGATTAATAAAAATAATAAAGACACTTATTTAAATTTAAGTCAAATAGAGGAAATAGATATAAAAAATATATCAACAAGTACGAAAGGTGCTTTTAAAGAAGATAATAAGAAAAAAAACAGTGCAAACTTATTATTAGAATCTGTAGAGATGGAAACTACACCAGCTTCTGTAATTATTCCACCTAGAATAGAAGTATATGGAGGAATGACTTTAGAAGAAGTTGCAGCTCAAATAAATAAAAGTTTAAAAAATGATATAACAGATAAAGGAATGGTAATTGCATCAAAATGTATTGAGTTAGGGGTTGATCCATTTATTGCAAGTGCAATTATACTTCATGAAACAGGATGTGGACAAAACCAGTGTAGTAATATAGCAAGAAATTGCTATAACTTTGGTGGACAAAAAGGATCTGGTTGTGGAGCTTACCAAAGATATAACTCAGTAGATGAAGGTTTAGCTGGAATGATAAGTAATTTATATAGAAACTATTACTCAAGAGGTCTAACAACAGTAGAAACAATTGGACCAAGATATGCTGAAAGTAATACTTGGGTAAGTAAAATTAACTGGTATGTTAATAAATTAAAAAATGCATAAAAAAAAGAAAAAACAATATAATATAATGAAGTTGAATTTCTGAAAAATTGACAAAATCATAAAAAAATGATATAATTACAATGATTGATGGCACATTATTCTAGTCAATCACTTTATTATGAAGACGAGCTTAAAAATTCGTTAAAGGGCACATCGATGAAACCTTTGGTGTTTGCTTCTTACGCCCAGTTTGGGGTGGATGCTGAAGATGAAGAATATTGGGCAACCCATAATGGCATATGGATTCTGTTCCAGTATTTGTGGAGACCAACTATTGTGGTAAATCTATACGGACTACTACTGATGATTTATTACGAAGTTGGATAAAACCTGTATTGTGGCGAAAGCTATGTGCAGTGTAGCCTGTCTTGAGTGAAAATTTTGGGATAGATGATCTTTCTTTTTATTTGCGGCCACAAATAAATAAGAACTGCATCTTGAAATGATTTTTGCAAAAAAGAACTAATAATAAAGAATTGGTGAGGAAATCTCCTAGAGTGTATTTCAATATAGGATTGCAGTGGGCACTAAGTGGTAATCAAGTCGTATGTTTCGGAGACGACATATTGATTTTTTTAAAGGGGAACCGCAAACTTGGTAACGAGTATGTAAAAATCAGGGAAATCCTACTTGACCTAAGGCTCAAAGTTAATTATATTGAAAGCCAAACAATTATAATAGACTGAAAGTAGATTTACTACTTTTTTTTTGAAATAATAGGTGAAAACATGAAAAAACAAATGAGTGAATTTAAAAATTTATTAGAACAAACAAGAAAACGTGAAAAAATCAAAAAAGAAAAAATAGATAAAAAATGGATACTAACCATAGTAATAATATCATTTTCAATATCCTTTATTTTATCTCTTATAGCTAATTTAGCAATCCCAAACTTAAACATTATTGTTGGAATAATAATTACCCTAATATTTATAGGATTAGGTATATTATTTGATATAGTAGGAGTAGCAGTAACTAGTGCAGATGAAAAAGTATTTCATTCAATGGCAGCAAGAAAAGTAAAAGGAGCAAACGTTGCAGTGAAATTTAAAAAAAATGCTGATAAAGTATCAAGTTTTTGTTGTGACGTAATAGGAGATATATGTGGGGTAATTTCTGGAGCGGCAGGAACAACAATTTGTGCAATTTTAGTATCAAATTTCCATACAGATTTAATAATAACAGGTTTGCTAATAACAGCAATTGTTTCATCTTTAACAATAGGTGGAAAAGCAATAGGAAAAAGTTTTGCTATGAATAAAAGTAATATTATTCTATATGAATTTGCTAGAGTAATATATAATTTTTACAAAAAATAGAAATTATGAAAAAAAATATGATATAGTAATAAAGCAAGGAGAAAACTCATATGAAATATCAAATAAATAATGAAATTATAACATCTGATATTATAAGAAAACTAAAGCTAATTGAAAGTGGAAAAACTGGAAAGATATATAAATGGAAAAACAATAAAATACTTAAAATATTTTCAAATAATTCACCTAATGATAGATGTCCAATGGACCTAGAAACAGCAGAAATTCTTTCAAAAATTAATTTAGAATCTAAATGTATTATATTGCCTATTGATCTAGTTTTTAATAAAAACGATTCTGAAAGAAAAAATCTAAAAGGATACACTAGCCAAAATGTAGAGAAAAAAGGGAACAAAAATATTACTAGAATGCCTAAAAAAATATTAATACATAATATTGAAGAAATAGAAGAAGATATAGAACTATTAAGTAGAAAGAATATACTGTTAAATGGACTAAATGCAGATAATTCTATTTTTAATGGATATTTATATATATCTAATCCAGTAAAATATTTAAAATTAGAAGAAGAAACAGTAAGAAATATCAATATGAAGTTACTTCAACATTTACTTATAGATTTAATCACAAGAGATTTAAGAAAGCTAAAAGTACAAAAACAAAAAATAGAACAAGTAGCTGAATTATTATTTTTAAAAGATGATGATGTGTTAAATAGTATATATTTAAAAGATATTTTAGATACTCCTATATATACAGATAACATAGATAATGTTTTTATGCTAACAAAAAAACTATAAGGAGGGATAAAATGATACAAGTAAGTAATGTCAGTTTAAAATTTGGAAAAAGAGTTTTGTTTGAAGATGTCAATATAAAATTTACAAATGGTAATTGTTATGGATTAATTGGGGCAAATGGGTCTGGAAAATCAACATTTTTAAAACTATTAAGTGGAGAATTAGAAACAACAACAGGGGAAATAACTATATCAAAAGGAGAAAGAATTTCAATCTTAAAACAAGATCATTATCAGTATGATGATAAAAGAGTAATGGATGTTGTCATAATGGGTAACTCAAAGTTATACGAAATAATGGAAGAAAAAGAAAAAATGTATGCACAAACAGATTTTACCGAAGAAGATGGAATGCGTCTTGCAAATTTAGAAGCAGAATTTATGGATTTAGATGGTTGGAATGCAGAACCAGATGCTGCTCAATTATTAAATAATCTAGGAATAAAAGAAGAGTATCATTACATGCAAATGAAAGAATTACCTGTAAAATTAAGAGTAAAAGTCTTACTAGCTCAAAGCTTATTTGGAAACCCAGATATATTATTACTAGATGAGCCAACAAACTCCCTTGACTTAGAGGCTATTAGATGGTTAGAAGAATTTTTAATAAATTTCAACAATACTGTAATCATTGTATCCCATGATAGACACTTTCTAAATAAAGTTTGTACCCATATAGCAGATATAGATTATTCCAAAATTAAACTATACGTTGGTAACTATGATTTTTGGTATGAATCATCAGAACTATTACAAAAGCAGATGAAAGAATCAAATAAAAAGAAAGAAGAAAAAATTAAAGAATTACAAGCATTCATTGCTAGATTTTCAGCAAATGCATCAAAGTCTAAACAAGCAACATCTAGAAAGAAAATGTTAGAAAAAATCACTTTAGATGAAATTATACCTTCCTCTAGAAAATATCCATTTATAGAATTTAAAATTGAAAAACCAGCAGGTAAAGAAATATTAAAAGTAGAAAACTTAACAAAAATAGTAGATGGTAAAAAAATACTAGATAAAGTATCTTTTACTGTTTTAAAAGGAGATAAAATTTGTTTACTTGCTAACGATGATATGGCAAAAACTATTTTATTTAATATCTTAAGTGGAAAAGAAAAATATGATAAAGGAAAAATAGAGTGGGGAAAAACAATTATACCTTCATATTTACCACAAGATAATAATGAATTCTTTAATACGGATAAAAATATAATAGAATGGATTGGACAATATTATGAAATAAAAGATGAAACTATTCTAAGAGGATTCTTAGGAAGAATGTTATTTTCAAAAGAAGATGTCTTTAAAAAAGTAAATGTTTTATCAGGAGGAGAAAAAGCAAGATGTATGCTATCAAAAATGATGCTGGAGCAACCAAATTTTCTTCTACTAGATGAACCTACTAACCACTTAGATCTAGAAAGTATTACTTCTCTAAATAAAGGATTATGTAATTTTGATGGAGAAATAATATTTACATCAAGAGATTATGAGTTAAATAGTACAGTAGCAAATAGAGTAATTGAAATAAAAGAAGATGGAACAATTATTGATAGAGAAATTCCATATGAAGAATATATAGAAAAGAAAGAGAATTAATTATGAAGTAGTAATATAAAAGTGGACACATAAAAAGTGTTTCCACTTTTTTGTTTGATATAATTAGAATAAGGAGATGATTAAATGGCAAGTAAAGGGCAAAAATATAAAACATGGACACCGGAAGAAA
>Ga0247611_10002890_pt1 | contig 26580 bp, 27 predicted proteins | sample 177DNAGHGhighgp2_FD_192422 | JGI IMG/M metagenome (GOLD analysis project Ga0247611, IMG submission 192422) | Sheep rumen microbial communities from Palmerston North, Manawatu-Wanganui, New Zealand - 1770 DNA GHGhigh gp2 | ecosystem: Host-associated > Mammals > Digestive system > Stomach > Rumen... | reverse complement strand
ACCAAATATTGAACCTATTGAACTAGCAGCAGCCATATAAGCGGCAATTTTATTCTTTTTAGCTGTTTCAGCTTGTTCTGTTTCATATTCCTGAACTTCTTTAGCACGTTTCTTGTCTAAATTTGCAAGTTCTTGTTTATAATCTGATAAAGTTTGAGCAGCTTCTAATTCAAGATCAGTGTTTCCTAATACTGATTTTAAATATTCTTCTTGAATAGTAATTTTATCTTCAATTAATTTTCTATTAATTTCATATATTTTCTTAGATTTTTCTTCTTCAGAAATAACTTCAAGATCATATTCAACATCAAATTCAGCTTGTTCTGCACCTTTTTCTGCTGTTTCAATATTAGTATTTCTTTCAGCTTCAAATCTTTTTAATTTTTCCTCAAGTAATTTCTTCTCTTCTTCTTGTTGTCTCTTTAAAGATTCTTCTTTTTCTTTATCATCAGCTTTTTCTTTACTATTTATCTCATTAAGTATAGTTTCTTTTTGTTTATTAATTGTTCTTAGAGCTTCAGAATATTGACCTTGAGCTTTAATTAAATTTACATAAGCATCATTTTCAGCGTCTAAATCTTTTGTAGAGCTTTCAGTTAAGGCATTTCTTTCTTTAATTATATTATATTCTTCTTGAGCTAATGATACAGCTAGTTGAGCACGTCTTTTTTCAGCAGCTTCCCATTGTTCGATAAATTTTAATCTTTCTTCTTCAGAATATTTTGTTTTTTCACCAATTTTAGCACGTAAATCAGCAACTTCATTTTCTGTTCTAGCAATAGCAACATTTATTTGTCTTCTTTTAGCACTTATATCAACAGTTCTTTGTTCTAAATCGGCATATTCTTCCATCTTTGTTAAAACATTACCGATATTATTAGCCATTTTGTCCCAACCAATAGCTTCAAGACCACTCTTAAGTTTAGTTAATATCTTGATTACTAATTGATTAGCTTTTTCTGTTAATGTTACAAAGGCATCGGCAACAGCAGAAATAGCATTTTTAACTCCATCAACAACTACTTTAATACCTGAAGTCGCAACTTTAAATCTGTTAAATTGTGATTCACTACCTTTCATAGCTTTCACAACAGCACCAATAGCGAGGGCAATAGCAGTAATAACAGCACCTACTGGATTCATAGCCAATGTTTTAAAGGCAGTATTAAGTTTTCCAACAGCAGGCACTGAACTAGCAATACTATCTTTTACTTTACCAAAGGCACTTGTAAAGGCATTTTCATAATTTCCAACATTTCTTTGAAAATTTCCTGTTGAAGCGTCAAGTGTTTTTAATTTATCATTTACTTCAAGAATTTGTTTTCCAAGAGCATCTCTTTCAGCTTCATCACCTGTAGCCCTCCATTGTTTCTTTAAATCAGCCATTGTCTGAACTAGCTGATTATATGAACCATCAGCGGCGTCGGTATATCCTTTACCAACTTTCATAACAGAATTTAATTTATCCTGTTCTTCCTTAATCTCTTTAGCAATATTAGCATATTCTTCACTACTTTCATCTAATGTTAATAATGAACCTCGTAAATCATCAATATGTTTTTTATATTCCTTCAAAGAAGAAATACTATTACCAGTATCGATTTCAATTATTTTTTTAATTTCGTCAGCCATTTGTTTAATTTATATTTTTATAATTTTAAGTTGTAATTGTTAATGTATTTCCATTATTTATTGTCATAGATCCTGAATAATATTCAAATATTGGATACTGATATTGTAATGTGTGTTGTCCAGCTTGTGATCCACCCATTGTTACAGTATGAGCTTTTGTATTTCCATTATATTTATACTGGATTGTTTCACTATTACCATTTGTTAATGAAATAGCATCTCCAACCTCAATATTAGCATTTGCAATATTCTTTGCATAGATTATTTCAGTAATTTTATCTTCAATATTTAAAGAAGTATAATTTGTGTTAATCTCAATAGAAGAATTTGAAGATATTGAATAATCTGTATCATCAAAACCTAAAGTTATATCACGATCTAATAAATTTTGAATGGTAAAACTTATATTTTCAGCTGGTTGTTGTGTTTCTGTAGCAGCTTGAATAATTGTCCAAGTTCCAACAGTTGTTGTATTATTATATATAATATTTATTACCATTGTAATTTGACCGGTTGTTGTATTAGGATTATATCCAATAGTAATTGTATTATTATCTCTATTAATACTACCACCACCATCAAATGTATAACTCATAGATAATTTTGAAGTATCATAATTTGTTGTAAAACTAATTGAACTTGTTATACTATCACTTGTTACATTTGTTGTGATTGTATTACTACTATTTGGAAATCTAAAATATTTAGCTTCACTAGCAGCTTGCTGGTTACAATATATTGTTCCAACAGTATTTCCATTATATTTTACATATATTGTTGAAGAAATTACTTCATCTTCAATATTAGCAGTGAATGATAATCCAATTCTATTATAATCTGGTAAAATAGCAGCATTAGTAATAGTTGTAGGTTTTTGTAATGTTAAATTACTTTCAGTATAATTAGTTTCATAATCTACTGAAGCAGATGTTGCAGATGCGGCTGGTGTAATAGTAATTGTATTAGTTCCTGTTTCAGTAAATCTAAAATAACTATTTGCTTGTTGTGTTAATGATAATACTCCTATCTGTGAACCATCTGAATAAATTATAATTGTTCCAGTTCTATTACTACTTGTTGTATTAGCAGCCATTGTATAATTTAATGTATTTCCATTAATTGAGGCAGCTGTAAATAATCCAGTTGTTTGAACAGTTAAATTTGTATAATCAGTTGTAAATATTGATGAACCACCAGTTGTATTTGCACTTACAGTATAATTAACAGTATTTGTATTACTATCTGTAAATCTAAAATACCTTGTTGATGATTGTTGTGATAATGATAATTCACCTATTCTTTTATTTTCTCCATCTATAACATAATTTACATAAATACTACCACTTTTATATCTTGAAGTTGTATTTGCATTAACTTTTATATAAATATATTTATTATCATATATATAATAATCTTCAAAATCAATACTTCCATCATTTGTTAATGTAATATTTTCTACAGAATAATTTGTATTAAATTCAAATGAATATGTATTTGATTGATAATCAATAGTTTGTGATAATACTGAATTTCTACTTCTTATAAATTCAAAAAATGTATTATGATTTAAATAATTATAAATATCTTTTACTTTTATAAATTCAACTTTATAAAATTTATTTATATTATTTGAAATATTATAATTTTCAATTTTTATAATTAACCATATACATCCCTCGAAGAAATAAAATTTCTTCATAGCTATTTCTGGAATATCTTTTAATTTAATTGTCAATTTTACAGTTTTACCATCTTTATCATAAATATCAGAAGTAATATTTTTCCAAAATTTATTATAAATATAATTTTCATTATTAAAATAATTTGGATTTATAGTATAATATAAATCGTGTGTATTTCCTCTTACATCTGTAAATGTTGTAGGAATATTATCAGAAATATTAGGCATTAAATTTGGATTTGTTATAAACTCTACTTCAGTATTATTTATAAATATATTATTTGGTGTATTAATACTCCAAGAATAAATATTTTCTGAAGGATCCCACCAATATTGTGTAACACCATTAATACTATGAGGAGCATATTCATTATATAAATATTTACTAAAATAAGGCATATTCCAAATAGCACTAGTATATAATGTTCTAGCACTCATCCAATATCCAGGTGTATGTCCATAAGGTGGTATTGTAGGTTCTGGTTCCCATACAAAAGTCCATAAATGACATTCATTACCATTATTTAATTCATTCATCTGTTTAAATCCTGAAGATAATAATGTTTTAGGCCAAATTACATATTTACTTGAAGGATTAAGAAAATCTATTTTTAAATAATCATAATTTTTATAAAAACCATTTAAAAATACAAATGAATTTTTAACTTCTTGAACAGGTTTTACATCTTTATCAAAACCAGCTAATTTTGGAATTCTATCTAAATAATTACTATTTGGATTTGTTGTTCCTGTTAAAGTTAAAGTTTCTTTTTGATCCTTTTCAATATCACCATCTTCCCATAAAGTCCAGTTAAAATCATTTAATCCAAAAAATCCAAATTTACCAGCTTTTTCCCATTCTGTTCTAAAAAATGGTGAATTTAATTGATAAGGAATTAATTCTTTATAAATATTTCCACTAAATAAATTTTCTACATCATTATTAAATTCATATTTTGTATTAAATCTATATGAACCATAAGGAATATTATTTCTTTTATTATAAAGATAATTTGGATATGTATCAGGTACTTCTAATTCAAAACTTTTATATTTTTTATCAGTAATACAAGGATCTATTGTAATATCTTTTGAATAATCAATATTATTTGATAAATCAATTATTTCATTTTTATAATATTTTTCAGCTGGAAGAATATTAATAACTTTATTGATTTTATCATATTCATATTTTAAATTCAAAATCTTTGTAAAATCTGTTAAATATTTAAATGGTGTTTCACTACCACCAAAAAGAATTTTTTTATCAACTCTTAATAATGATTGAACTTCTGTTCCAACTTCTTTTACTCCATTAAATTTATTAGGATTTAATAGATAATTAATTGAATATGAAGAAGTTGCAGTTAATCCATTTCTCATCCATAAGAATTTTGTTACAGCTGAAGGCACATTACTCATTGATAATTCTGTATAAGCAGCACCATTAGTTCCATCATTATTACAATAATATCCAACTTTATAATTACTAATTTTTACTCTAAAATTTGTAATTCCTGTTGTATCTGAAATAGGAATTTCTACCTTCAATAAATTTTCATTTGTTGAAGAATAAACAAAATCTATATCACCATTTACAGTAAAAATAGTAATTTGATGTTGTGATCCACCGCTTCTTGATGTTACCGTTGTTCTATCTTCAGTAATAGTTGTTTCTATTCCATCCTTAATAGAATTAATTGTAATATTTCTACTATAATCAGAATTAAATTTAGTTTGAATATCATTCTGAATTGTTGTTGCACTTACAATTTGTACTCCATCAATATCTTGTCCAAGACCAACAGGTTCTGATAAAGAAAATAATGTTGAATATGTATCAAATAAAGTATCTCCAGAATATAATTCAATTACTGATAATATTCCACTCCAATTGTAATATGTTCCATAATAATAATTTCTAGGTTTCTTATTTAAATCAGCACTACCAGCCCTGGTAAATGTCCATTTAACATTTCCTGCAGGTTGATAATTTAACTCTAAAACAGCATTATTAAATTCACTAATATCATAAGGTTGATTGTCCCAAATAATCCAAGATTCGGCATTACCATCTATTTCACCGGCATTAGCATCATATTGGGTTTCTGATTCATCAAAATCAGGTTTATCAAGCATAATCCAAGAATATTTAAAATATGGTGATTTTAAAATTGCTTCATCATAATTTACAGTATATCCACCATTATTTTCAGGTTCTGCAACTCTTGATAAAAATGTAGATAATCTTAATCCAACATTCATTCTTGAAATTCTTAGATCTTGAGCTTCATAAGGTTCCATTTCTCTACCAACAGTTACCATTCCATATTTATAATTTGAAATAGTATCATCGGCAATTGTTGTATATGTTTTATCATCTTCTGTTAATGATTGAGGAAGTTTAGAATTATATATAGTTCTTAATAATACAGGCACCTCTTCACCATTTGATCCTCTATAAAATCCAGATAAAGCAAATTGATTATCAAAATCACCAATAATCATTTTATCATTACCAAAATCTTCATAATATCCATTATATATAGGAATAGGTAAAATATCATTAGTAATAAAAACATCATTTGTAATAAGAGATCCAACAGGTTGTTTTGCTAAATTTTCATAAGCCCTTGTAATTGTATGAATATCCCAATTCATTACATATTTTGTATTTTCTTCATCTCTAGTAAATACTGGTTTATTATCATCATAAGTCATTACTGGTTTCCAGTGATAATAAATATCAGCTAAAGTTTTTTCTGTTCCATCTTCATTCATCATAAGATTGTAGAAAAAATCACCAAGACCACCATATAATGTAATATTGTATTGGACAATTTCATCTTTTCTTACTATTGTATTTAATTGTAAATAACCACTTTCTACAATAGCACCTGAATTTGTCAAAACAAAAGGCACTCTTTTTCTAGCATCAAATGAAATTCCTATTAAATTATTTTCATTTTCAATAATATTTCTGTCTAATCTCCAATATTCACCAAAAATTTTATTATTATTTGCAGTTCCTGGAAGATTTACAGTTTTTGAAAATGAATTTTTTATAGCTGTAGGATTTGAAATATCTAAAGAATTATAAGTGAATTCAATAGATATTTCTTTATCTAAATCAACTCTATTATTATCTATATATAGTTCTATCATAATTACATTCTATATTTTTCTGTTGTAGCTTCTACAGTAATTGTGTATTTTATAAGTTTATTATTTTGATTTTTATAAGTTTTATATTCATTTGTTTTATTAACGATATTAACTTGAATTGGTCTATCTTGATTATTTTCTAAATCGTGTAAAAATACATAATTTGATAAAAGTAATTCATTAACATCAGCACTATCACTTTCTTTTATCCATCCAGTATTTAATTCCCAAGTTTGAGAATATTCTTTTAAATAATTTTGATTTCCTTCAAAGTTAATATAAGGTATTTGTGTTCTTTCACCAGGAAAGGCAAAATCATTTATTTGTCTATTAGTTAATGTTTTATAATTATAATTTGTAATATTATCTTTTTGTAATGATGAACCATTAATTAAAAACCAGTCCCAACCTCCATATCTATTTATATAATATAAACAATATTTATTACAAGTTCTTTTTACCTGAATAGTTTTATTATAATAAGGTCTATCTGGAAATTGAATTGTAACATTACCCTCCCATCCAGCCTTAAACCATAAAAAATCTTTTTTAACCGCTAATTGAACAGTAGGTAAATCTACATAACCATCACCATCTAAATCAATTCCAGGAGCTCCGTAAGCTTTGTCTGTAATAATATTATAATTATTTCCATTAATATTTATTGTATTTGAAGCGGTTCCTCCTGTAGGAATAAATTGTAAAGGAATTTGATTATCCCATTCTCCCTCTGGTTGTCCAGTAATAAATCTTCCTCTTAGTTTATTAATATCCATAATACTTGTTGATACACCACCTTGTATTTCTGCACCACCTACATCATTAAAATCAAGTAATGATGTTGAAGTTGTACTATTATTATATAATATGTTTATTGTTTGGAAAACTCCAGGTGTGTAATCAACAGATTGTTGTGTTGAAAAAACCAATATTTGTCTAGTATCAGCAACTTTATTATTTACAAAATTAGATAATACAAATGGTCTATGTGGTTCTTCTTGATAACTCCAGTCATATAATACATTTAATTGAGCAACATAATAATCATCTATAATATTTGTACTAGTCCAATTATCACTTGATTTTAAAATATAATAAGTATTTATTATATTATTATTAGAAAATCCAGATAAATAAGCATACCACATAAATTTATTAGTATTTTTAAAAGATTTAGTTAAATCAAAATTTTGTGATAATATAGATTCAAGGTGATTAAATGAATAACCACTTAATACATTTGCTGAATATATTTCATTTGTCATATTTAACATATCTTTAAATGAAGTATATATTCTATATTCTACATCTTCTGTTTCTGGTGTAAAAGGTGATATTGTTTCCCAACTATAATATGTTTGATATATTGTCTGCATTATATTATATTTAATTTAATTTATTTAAAATATATTTTTTTATTGTTTTGTTTTTATATATTTTATTATAATATCATTTTAATATAACTATTTGATTTATAATATATTATATCAAAAAAATGTAACATAACAAATACCACTATATACAGGTGTATTTGTTATGTTACATTTTTCTTTCTATCTTATTGATAATTAATACTTTGTCAAAACTCTATTTATTACAGTTAAACTATTACTTAAATCAGCTTCAATAGCATCAGCAAATAGTTTTTCATATCTTTGATAAACATTATTTAAAGTATTATTTAATTGATTTCCAGGTTTAATACCTTTTTCTGCTATTTTTCTACCAATTAAATAAGATAATTGATTTTTAGATGGTGTAATACCATTAATTGGTCTAGGTAATATAGGTTTATCTTCTATCCATTTGAGAATAACTCCAGGTGGTGGAAATTTACCTCCAGCTTTTCTACCATTCTCTACCCATTTCCAATAATCAGCAACAGAAATACTCGCTATATATTTAGATGATATAATTTCAATAGGCATTGGTTTAATTGATTTAATCAAATTTCCTGTAGCTTTCTTACCATCTCTAATTAAAGATGATTTATAACTTTCAGATAAATCTTTAATAAATCTATCCAAAACATTATAAACATTAGTAAATTGTATTAATGTGTTTTCTTCCATCTTTCTATCTGCTGTTGTGTTTTTTCTTCTTTTTGTTTAACATAAGAAATAATATTTAAAAATTCATAAATTGATTTTTCAAATGTTGTGTCCCAATTATTTCCTGTTGTTGATGATACTACATCTACCCAAGCAAGCCATCCAAAATAGCTATCTGAGCTTGATCCATCTGTTGTTTCATCTTCATCATTTCCTCCATCTTCTGTGGATCCTTCTTGAACTTCTTCATCGCTTTCTTCATCATAAAATCCGAACAAATTTTTAAAACTCTTATTGAGGTCGCTAATTCTACTTGAGAAAAAAAAAGTATTTCATTAGCTGTTAAAATATCTATTTCATCTCTTAATTTATTTGCAAAATCATTTACATCATAATCATTAGCATATTTTTTATCTATAGGAATAATAAAACAAGCAAGAATATTTCCATAATATTTTCTTAAATCTTTTTTACTCCAAAATGTTTGAAAATCAATATATTGAGCTGTTGTAAAATTCTGAAAATTTGCATCGATTTTATATTTATTATTATTAATTTTAATATTATTGAATTTAACTTTAGGATTTATTTCAAAATCATTTATCCATAAACATTTAGATAATAAATCTCTTACTTCATTAATATTTAAATTAAGAATATCATTATCATCACATTCACATAATATTGATAATAATTCAATATTCTTTTCATATTCGGCTAAATTATTATCAGTTAATATATCTACAATATCATAATAAGTATTAATAGAAATATCTCTCCAAGATTTATGTTTTAATTCAATTTTATCCATATATTTTTCTAATTATATTTATATTGTGTTTTATTTGATCTGTGTCCAAATGAAATATTATAATTTCCATTAGTTTCAAGGTCTTTAATACCTTTCATCGCAAAGGCAGAAGCCATAACTAAATCATCGTGAACTCCTGCAGCACCATTATATGTAATTTTACCATTAGGTGTAATTTCCATTTCATATAAAGAAAATTCTCTATATTGTTCGTCGTTTTTTATTAATTTAATCTTTTCTTCACCAATACGTTTTATCAAATATTCAATAATTTCTCTTTTACTATCATTAGTTGTAGTAAATTCAGCAACCTTTAATCCAGATAAAGCACCTTTTAGCATATCTATATAAACATTACCAATACTATTTGTTTCACAATTTATTTTCTTAATCTTTTTATAGTCTAATTTATTGAATATCAAATCTTTAATATATTCTATCTGTTGAACAGGTGATTTAGCATTAAAATATGATAATAAATGTTGTTTTCCACTACTATCAAATCCAGAAATAGCTGTATAGTCGTTTCCTTTACCACTCCCCCAGTCTATTCCAATAAATAGATCAGAATATTCTTCGGGTTTTGAAATTAAATCTTTAGGAGCATTAGTTTTATACCATATATCATTTTGTATTTCAAATACTCCACCACCATCATCAATAAATTCTCCAAGATATTCAGAGGTAAATTGTCCTTTCGGCATTAATTTTCTATATAATTCAAGTTTTTCAAATGATAAAAATTCTGAAGTATCAAATTTACATAAATCAAAACTAATAACATTTTTACTCTTACCACTTAATCCTTCAATATAATAATCATAAAAAAATCCTGTTTTATATCTAGGTGTTGAAACCATCAAAATATTTGCTGAATTTACATCTACCCAAGGCGAAATTATATTAAATATTTCATCTTTCAAATAAGCAGCTTCATCAATACATAATATTCCACCATTTCTAATAGTATAACCTCTTAAACTTTCTTTCTGAACAGCGGATTTAAATCCTATTGTTGAATTATTAAATAAAGTAATTTCCATAGCAGAATCATTATACTTCAAAACTATTCCAGATGAACGTATTCCATTAAGTAATTCTTTATAAATTTTTCTACAATTACTATAAGTTAATGATACACAAATACTTATAGAATTTTTGTAATTTATAGCGTGTCTTAACAATTCCTGTTCTATGATAAAAGATTTACCAATTTGACGTTTTGCTTTTACACAAAAAATCTTACCAGCTTTTGGACCAGCTTCAGTAATAGCATTATGAACTACTTTTTGCCAAGGTTTTGGTTTATATCCTATAAATTTTCTTTTTTCCGCTTCCATATTACCTTCAAATTTGTCCTCTATCATATCTGGTTTTGTCCTGGATACGTTTAAAATCTTTGGAAGTATAATTTATTATCCAAGACATTTAAAGTCCTCCAGAAGTCCCTAAAATGATTTTTAATTTTCATCTAATTCTTCATCACCAAATGTAAATCTTAAATCTTCCACATTTACATCTACTTCTTTCTTATCAATATATAATGAATATATTTTATTTAACATATCAAGAGCTTTTGTTGCTGTTTTATTATCTTTACAATCAAGAGCATTCTTCAATAATGTTTCTATTCTTTCAATTTGAATACCTTTTGCTTGTTCTATTACTTCATCTGCATCTTCTGATAAAACAACATAAGCATCGTGAACATATTTTATAGCCTGCTGGTATGAATATCCAAATTCATTCTGAGCAACCTCCAATATTCTTCTTCTACTCCATCCTTGACGTATATAATCTACTAATTTAGCTATTTTTACCTTTACTTCTGGATTTTCCTGATCCAAATAAGTGAAATTTTTGTTGTTTCTCATCTTCTACAATATCTGTTTTTGTAATTTCTTCATCAACTTCTATTGTTGATTTTCTTTCTTGTTCTTCTAATTCTTTTTTATCAGCAAAATAAACTTTACCTATTGTTTTATATATATTTAATACACATACTGAACAAGAATAATTATGTGTTAATTTTTTACCTAATCTATTTTCATATATATTAACTATCATTTCAGTATCTGAACGTTTAGCGTTTCTAATATTTTCGTGATAAACAGCAGCATCAAAATTTTTCTCTCCTATAGATAAAACTTCTAGTTCTTCCTTTGTAAATATCATATCTTAGTAAAAATATTTTTTATAATTTATTATAAATATATTTTTTTATTATATTGTTTTTATTTATATCGATATTAATATCACTTTTAATATAACTATTTGATTTATAATATATTATGTGAAAAAATGTAACATAACAAATACCACTATATACAGGTGTATTTGTTATGTTACATTTTTCTTTCTATCTTATTGATAATTAATACATTATAAAATAGACTTATTTTGTTATTTTTCTAAGTAAATTTTGTATTGTAACAAGAAAATCTTTTATCCAAAATAGGAATTCTGAAATATTACTACTAATAAGTGCAATAATACAACTATAAGCAAATAATATTAAAGAAAAACTATTTGTAATAATCAAATATATAATAGAAGACCAAAATGATAAACATAAACTACAATCAAATGGTTTTAAACTTATAGCATCTGTTTTATTTTTATCTAATTTCATTAATTTTAATATAAATCCTTTCCACGTATTTGTAAATCCACTACAATCTACAATAAAACAGATAATAATAGTAATTAATAGTATATTTAAATAATTAATCATAATATTTATTTATTATATTTTTAATATTTTTAATTTTATAAAAAATTGTTGTGTGTGATACATTTAAAATATCTCCAACATCTCTTAAATTACCACATTCTGTATATAATAGTATAATTCTTTTATCTGCTTCAGATAAATCATCATAAATTATATGTTTTAATTTATTTACTTTTTCATCTTCTTCTGAAAATAAATCATCATCTGGTTTATATTCATCCAATATTTTTTGAATATCAATATTTTCTTTAATTTTCTCTTTCATTTTTCTTTATATAATATTTATGTTTTTTAAAGTGTAAAGAAGGATTATCTATATTGTATTTACTTCTTCTTTCTGGTACTTCATCCCAATAAGCTATAACTTGTCTATAAATTTTATTCCATAATTCATCAAAACCTTCACATCTTTCTTCTTTAGGAATATCTGCTTTAGTTAAATCAACCTTATTCTTTTTATTTTTTAATCTTACTTCAGGATGATTTTTAATAAAATTTCTTTGTGCAAGTTTATTATATTCTCTTTTTTCTTCAATAGTTAAATCTTTTATCTTTTTTCCTTTAAACATATTTCAAAATGGCGATAAATTTGTCATCTTTGATACCTCTTTTTAATTCTGGGACGTTTAAATCATTTATACGATAAATTATATATCCACAAATTTTAAACGTCCCAGAAGTCTTCTAAATCAATTTTAGATTTTTATTTAATCTTTCTACTTCGTATTTTAATTCATCTAAAAGTTTCTGTAAATTTTCCATTTTATTATTCTGATATTTTTATATTTTTTTCTTCTCCATTTTCATCATAGAAAATTGGTTCTGTAATTTTTCTAAATTCTTTATATTTTTTGTAATAAGGTGAATTTTTTGAAAATATATTATTAGTAATCATTTTTCTGATAAAATATTCTAAACTATCATTATTATATAGTTTTACTATTAAATCATCTTTTTTACTTAATAAATCAATATATAAATCTTGACATAAATCTTCAAAATATGGCGATTTAATTATATTATTAAAAACTATATTTTCAATAAATTTATCTTTTGCTAATTTTTCCACTATTTCTTGTTTATTCATCATTTTCTTCACAATCATATAAATTTGTTTCATAATTAAATCTTTGAGGTTCTTCACAATGAAGTTGATTAAATAATCTGTAAATAGCCCATTTAAAATCTTCATCTACATCTGTTAATGTAACTGTGATTTTAATATTTTCTGTTTTATTATTTTGAAAATATCTTTTTAAATTATCCATTTCATTCTCAAGATCAGATAATCTACTTTTTATAATATTTATTGTTTCTTCTTTTAATTTCATATTTTTATTATTTAAAAGATTTTGTAATTCAATACTTTCAGCTGTAATTTCATTTAATCTTTCTGCTCTTAAAAGTAATGTTGCGATTTTAAAGTTTTCCATAATTTTTATTTTAATATATTTTTGTTTTATCTCTTTAATTAATAATAAACATTTTTTCGTGTGATGGAAAAATTATTTTAAATATTTATCTTTAATCTTACATAAAAATCTAAAATATCTAGTTTTTTCATCTGGACCAATTAAATTTCTTATTTGTTTTATATTTTTTATATCAAATAAATATCTATTATGTTCAAATAAAACTGTTGGTGGTAAAACTAAATGTTTATTAGTACTAAAAACATCTTTTAATTTATCAAAACATAAACATTCTATTCCATAAATATTTGCTGTAAAATATTTATTATTATCTTTATTTAATAATAATCTTTTATTTAAATTATCTTCAATATTTTTAATATTTGTAATGAATATTATTGGAACTCCTTTTATTAAATTATTATTATCTTTAAAGAAATATTGTTTATGTTTAGGAAGAATATATTTTGTATTATATACATTATATTTAGTTTCAAAGTTTTCCCAATAACCACCTATTGAAATTTTAGCTCCTAAAATAAAGAAATCTTTTTTACATTCTACTAATATTGGAATAAATTCTTTTATTAATTTACTAAATGGTGGATTTGTAATAATTATATCTGCTTTATCAAATAAATCTTTGTGTGTATTAAAATCATCTGAAGTATAAATTAACTCTTTATATTTTAATCTTAACTTATTCTCTTTTAAATACTTAACAAAATTACTTTGTTCTCCATCACAAGGAAGATAAATTATTTTATCAGTAAAATCATAATTATTAAGATAATTTTCAAAAATATCTGCTACATTTTCATATAATGTATAAAATTCATCATTTTTATTTCTTTTTGCTCTTAATTGATTAGTTTCTTTCATATTATTTATCTTTATCTTTATAATTAATAATAAACATATTTTTATCAAATGGATAAATTATTTTATTTCTATCATTCTATTACTTTTAATCCATCTTGTAATTGTTAATGGATTAACATCAAAATATTTTGCTGCTTCTTCTCTTGAATTAAATATTTTATTTGTTTTTGTATCTTGAAGTTTCTTTGTTCCTTTTTTACCTGCATCACTTTTACTTTTCTTTTCTGATTTGTAATCTTCTTCCATTTCTTCAAAAATATCACCAAAAAATCCACTTAAATCAACAACAATATCATTATTACTCTTAATAATTCCTTCCCATTGTTTTCTGATTTTACAATTTAATTTAAAACTATTTGCTAAATCTCTTTTATCTGAATCTAATTTTAATCTTTCTTTTAATATTTCTACTGTATTTACATATTTCTTCCATCCTTCTGAATCAATCAATGAAATTTTAATATATTTTTCAATATTATTAATAACTGTTTCAATTAAAGTTTTCTTATTTTTCTTATTAATAAATTCTTTAAATGTATTTATATCAACTCCTGTATAACTTTCATTTGAAATAATATTTTCAATTCTTTTATTCCATCTGTCTTTATAACTACCTTCAGTATATTTTTCAATTTTATCATTCATTAAATCTTCAATAAATTCTTTACTTTGTTTTGCTTTAAGTGCTAATGATAATTTATTACCATTTTGATTTTCTTTATTACTATTATCAACACTTTTTATATTGAAATATCCACAATCATTTAATTTTTTAACAATATTATCTAAAACACTTTCTTTTCTGATATAATCTTCAATTCTTCTAAGTGCTTCAACAATATCTTGATTTAATAATCTTCTATCATAAGATAAAACTGTATCAGGAATACCAAGTTCTACAACAGCATCTCTATAAATTTCAGCTTTTTCTATTCTATTGTCCAAATTACTTTCATTAAATTTATCATCATAATAAACTACAACATTTACATTACTTTTTCTTACTCTACCAGCTTCTTGAATAATTTCTTCAGCTGTTGTTTTACCATTTGAATATGAGGTAATTACTAAAATATTTTCATTTTCATTCTTAAAATTTAAACCATTAAAGGCAATACAAGTACAAATAGTTAATCTTTTATTTAATAACTCATTCTCTCTCAATAAGATAAAATCTTCAGAATTCTTTGTATCTGCTCTGATATAGGCAATATCATTAATAAATTCACCTTCAACATAAAGTTTTTCCCAAATTTTCTTTGCATTTAAATCATCAAATAAAACTATTCTATCAAAAAGATTTTCTTTTAAACATTTTTTAATCATATTTAATTCAGCTAAATCAACAGTATTAACTTTATTGAATCCAATATTAACAATATCTCTTTCATTTGTAAATTTTAATAATTTACAACCAAGTTCTTCGGTTTCTCCTGAAGGTGTTGCTGTAAATAATACTATTTTACAATCATCTTCCTTAATTTTATTCATTAATTTAACTGCTGTATCTCTATAACTTCTGTCAAGGAATAAACAATGTGCTTCATCGATGATTAATGTTCTATTTTTAATTTGATCCCAATGAATAAGTGCTTGATCCCAAACCATTACATAACTTTCATCTTCTTTTATCTCTTTTACTCTATTATCTGTGCTTACTTCAATCAAATTATTGTATAACTTATTTGTTACATTAAATGGTACAATAACAATCGCATTTAATTCTTTAGCTAATGAAAATTCATTAAAGAATATTTCACCATCATTCTTATAACCATTAATAAATGATGTTTTTCCTGTTCCTGTAGGTCCAATGATTTCTACTCTTCTGTTTTCTTTTATAAATTTAAGAATATCATCAGTATATTTATTAATCCATTCACCTCTTCTGATAATATTTTCTTTATCTTCTTTTAAATAACCATTCTTAATTAACCAATTTTTAATTATAAATGAATTACCTTCTATTGAATTTTGTTTTGTAAATATTGATTTACCATTATCATAATAAAAATATTTATCACAAAATTCTTTACCTTCTTTAACTCCAAATAAAGCTTGTGCTATTCTTGAAATTCTCCATCTAATATCATTACCAGAATATTTATCAATACTAAAATTTCTATCAATACAAATTTTACCAATAATATTATTGGTCATTGAAATACCTTCTAATTTAACTTCTGTTAAATTTTCAACATCTCTTGTAATGATAATATTATAATATTCTTCTTTAAGTTTATCTAATTGGTCTTTTGATAATTCAACTTCTTCAAATAAAGTATAAGCATCTTTATTTATTTTATAATCTGTGTGGAATAAGAAAAATCTTTGATAAATACTTGTGTTGTGTGGATCAAGAATTTTTTCATTATCTATTTGAGAAATTCTTAAATCAATGTTTAATAATTTATAAATAACTCTTGCAATAATAGCTAATGAAATTTGTGCAGCATAATTATATTCATCTTTACCAAGAATACCAGATTTTATATAAATATGTAATCCAGCTTTCTTATTATTAAGATAATAAGAAGATGAATATTGAATACCATATAATGATGGGAATAATTTAATAAGATTTTCGAAATTATTGAATATTAATTCAGCTGTTTCTTTTGTAATATTATCAATATCAGCAAAAATAACACCATCTGTTTTAGTTTCTTTTAAATCTGTCAATGGATAAATAGCTCCATTTGCTCCTTTTACAGATGAAATTGATAAATTATTTTTACAATAATAAAAAACTGCTGGTAAATCTATTTGTTTCCAAGAATTTACTCTTTGTTCTACGGTTGAATAACCTGTTTTGTCATAAGAAATTTTCATATTCCATTTTTAATTTATTTTTTACCATTTTTTGTTTTCCTCTCATCGGGAAGATAAATGTTTCGAACCATTTATCTTCCCTCAAGGCGATTTAATAAAATGGAAAACTTAAATCCTTTTAATTATCTTCTATATAATAATAAACATTTTTTCGTACAATGGATAAAATATTTATATAATAATATAGATTTTTACAACTATTTATTCAAATATTCTATAGTTTTTTCTATCATTTCTTTATTAATAATAAACATTTTTTCATAAGATGAATAATTTCCATAATAATAATGATATTTTTTAGCTAATAAATATCTTGTGCTAATATCTACATTAATATTTATATGTATAATATCTTCTTCTGTATTTACTAATGTATTTAATTCAGAAATAATATCATCAGTATAAATAATTAATTCATTATCTTCATTTTGTATTGTAATATTATCATTGTAGATATATAAATTAACATCTATTTGTTCTATTCTATCATAACAATGATAAATATAATCATTTGTGTTTTCTATTTTACTACATCCAAATAATACAAGTAATGTAATAATTAAATAAAATATCTTTTTCATATTATTATAATATATATTTTTATTAAATATAATTTTAACAAAAAATGTAACATAACAAATAACACTATATATAGGTGGATTTGTTTTGTTACATTTCAAATAACAAATAATTTTTATAAATAGTATATTTTTGCTTTATTTTTATCTACTAAATAAACATCTTTATAACATTTATCAACTCTACTAGCCGCTGTTACTCTATTCATAATTTTTCTATCTTTATGTTCTGTAATATATGAATCATCTAAATTAAAAATATAACATTTATCTCCAAACCAATTAATATAATAACATCCATTTGCATTTAATCGATTTTTCCAATTTTCTACTCTATTATATTTATCTACTTCCAAAATTAATTCATCATATTTATCATATTCTGGATTTCTATCTTTAATTTCTACTAAATACTTTTTACCTTTATATATAAAATAACAATCATACGCTAATTTTTCATTATCTGGTTCTCCCCATTTATAACCAAGTTTTTCACATAATTTTTTTGTTTTATCCCTTCCGGGTTTATCTAACGATTTTATATTTTTTATTAATTCACTTTGCTCCATTTTATTTAAGAATATTTTTATATCTTTATATAATAATAAACCATTTTTAATCAAATGGTAAAAATAAATGAATTGTGGCAAATATTTTCTATTCACCACAATTCATTTTAAATAATTGTCTTCTTTGTAATCCATTATTTGATTTCCAACTACAATGGATCCATCTACTTTTTCTATTTTTTTCAATAATAATTTGGTCAAATACTTTATTTTCAGCCCATTCTGTGATAAATTTAACAAATTCATCAAATTTACCATTTATAGGATAAATATCAGCTGCATTTCCTAATAAATGTGAACTATTTTTTACCCCACCAACAATATCATTTAATTTTTTACATCTAAAACCAGAATTTATTCTAATTTTACTTCTCCAAGCTTCTCTTAATGGATCTAAAATATTATCTACTAATAAGTTAAGATTTTTAATAACATCTTCTGAAGGTGTATTATCAATATTATATTCTTCAGCTTTATTAGATTTTATAAATTCATTTAATGTAAAATATTTCATCTTCTTAATAGTATATATATAAATATAAATAATAATAATATTGTAATCCACAAGTATATTTCATATTTTGGATGAATCTGTAACTCTTTAACAACCTCAATAGGTATTTCTTTATAAACTAAACTATCTCTATAAACTATTTTTTCTCTATATTTTATATTATTTGTAATATTTTTCTTATTAATTAGTTCTCCTTTTAATATCATTAAAGAAGTATCTACATAAGAAATAGATTTTGCTAAAGAGGTTTCAAGTTTTAATGTATCAAAATTAAAAGTATAATCTTTAACCTTTTCTTCAGGAAAAATGATAATACTATCTACTAATGTAATAGTATCTTTTTGATAAATTATTTTTGAATTAGTAATAGGAATAGTTTTATAAATTGAACACGAAAATATTATTAATGATAATATTAATATAGAAAATAATTTATTCATTTTCACTATTTTCTTCATCTTCTTTACCTTCTTTACTTTTTGCTATTTCCAATTCAATTTGTTTAATCTTTACCTTTGTTGATAATCCATTTTCAATAGATTTATTAAGTTCCCATAAAGCACCAAAACCCATAAGTTCGCTTACGGCAATAATAACACTATTGTCTATAACACCAATTGGCGGTAAAAATAATCCAATAAAAAACAACAATATAGCTGAAATAGTTAATATCTTTAACCATATATTGTTTTCCCAAGCTTCTTTAAGTATTTGTCCCATAATTAGTTAAACAATATATTTATTCAATTTCATCTTCACAATACGTTGTATAAGGTGTTAATAATGAAATATTTATAAAAGCACCAGCACATTCAGCTGTAAATCTTTCTGTAAAAGTTGTAATATCACTATAATTAATTGATAATACATCAAGATTATTTAAACCTCTTATAATATTTGTCAAAACTTCACAAGCTGTACTTTGTATAAATATTGTATTACTTCTATCGGAATTTAATCTATCTACATAATATAATGTAAAATTAAATGTAATAAAATTATCATCCAATACGTGTGTTCTTTGTGTACAGCAGAAGGCAGAATATTTTTGTTCGTATTCTTCTTTGTTTAGATCAAAAATATCCCCACTTTCTATTATATTATTAATATTTGGTTGTTTAGCCGCTATTTTATTAATATTCTGTATTGTCTCATATAAAGTCATAATTACATAATTAAATATATTTATTAACCTTTACAACATCTTCTACTTAATCCTTTACCTCTTCTACCACCAAGCCATAATGAATTATTAGCAGCTGAATATAAATTTGATTTGATATTATTACACTGATTTTCAGTAATTTCAGGTAAAATACCAATATGATTTAAAATATAATTTTGTAATTGTGAACAAAAATAATCAGCTTTTCTTTGATAAAAGTTCTGCATATCAAATATTTCTTCTTCTGTAGCATTTGTAATGTTTTCATCAGCTGTTTTTACAACACCAGCATTATCTATTTTATATGAGGTAATAACACATAATTTTGATACAACAGTATATGATAAAAAGTATTGAGCTTCATTAAGTAAATCTAAATATTCACTATATTCAGGATCATTAATTAAATCTCCATTAATTAATTGTTTTAACTTACTTAACATACAACTACCTATAATCTGTTTTAAATCAATCTCTTGAGCTTCTCTTATAGCAGCTTGCATTACTTTACCATTTAAATTATCTGAAATATTTGTTACTGATTTTACAAAATCAGGTGAAGTTAAAAGTGTATCTGTAATCATAATTATTAATCGTATTTATTTCTTCATTAATCAAAATTTATTGTAAATGGTTTGATATTAATAATATCATTTTCAAATATTTTATTAAATGATTTAATAATAATATCTTGTAATGGTTTTACAGTTGTTCTGTTAAATAATTTAAAAGCTTCAGCATATTCTTGTTCTGAAAAACCAGTTGTTTCTGTAGGAATACCAAAAAGATTAGGTGTAGCCCTGAAAGCTGTAAATATTTCTTGTCTACTTCTATCAGCCAAAGCAGAATATTTATCAGCAAAATCTGAAGTTTCTATTTTTGTAATAGTTGTTTCATTTTGTCTAGCATTATTAAAACATAACATTGGTCTACCAGCGTTTTCAACACCAGTAAATTTATCATAAAATTCATTTTCGATTTCTTCTTTTAATTCATCAGAAGGTTGTCCTGAATTAAAATTAACAATATAATTACCACTGAAATTATTATTTAAATTATTTAAATGATATTGATTTATTTTCTTCTGAATTTCACAAGCAATAGTTGCAGCTGAATAAATAGGTGTAGGATAAACAGAATTTACATCATTTTTAAAATAAAATATTGAATTAGCATAAACATTTTCTTTATCAAAAAATGAAGGATATTCAATAAATTTTACTCTACCATAAGATTTACCCCAATCATCAGCATAATAAAATTTAGTTCCTTTCTTATTACTTCTTACCTTCTTAAAATCAAGATAATATATTTCAGCAATACCACCAAGTTTATTTCTTACAATATTTAAAGAAAATCCACCAAATTTTGATAAATCTTTAGCAATATATCTAATAATATCAGCTAATGTTTCACCTCTACTATTAATAGTATTAGAATAAATTTCAGAATTTACAATAATTTCATCACCACAAATATAATCTGATAATCCATCAATAACAGATTTTAATGTAGCGCAATTATCATAAAGATTTTGAAGATAATAAGGATAATCATTATGATCACCCCAAGCAATAAAATCTTTACCACTGATTTCTTTTTCTGTAGGTTTTACAATATTATCTTCAATATATTGATCTATAGCGTAAAATGATACGCATACTTGTTTTTTATTTTCATTATTCTCCTGCATTGTAAATATTATAATTTATTTCTGGGTTGTAAATTTTTGTTTCTTTATTTTCTCTATATTCTCCAATTAATATCATTCCTTTTCCAACTATTGAATTATTATCATTAAATAATATATATTCATATTCACCATCTTGAAAATCTTCAAAAATTAATGAAAATGTATAATAATTAATCATTTCAAATAAATCATTTACTTCAAAATCAATAACTTTATTATCAGTTTTATTAATTATTGATAATTTGTATTTTTCTGAAATTTCATTAATATTTTTTGGAAAATAATACTTATTTTCATTATTTTTATCTAAAATGTGTATCATTTTACAATAAATTTTATTAATTTATATTAAATATATTTTTTAATTATTTTGTTAATAAAAAAAAGGACGTAGAATAACTACGTCCTAAATTAATTTATTTATGAAGTTAATTAAGCAACAGTAATATCTGTCATATCAGCAGTAACTTCATAAGGATAAGATAATGAATTATCCTGAAGTGTAATAGTATATCTATTACCATCTGTAAAAGCAGTTCCAGTTTCAGCACCACCAGCACTAGCAGTAACAGGTAAATCCTTACCTAAATACCAAAGTTTTCCATTAGCGTCTTCTACAACAACTACAAGTTCTCCAATAGAAAGAGCAGCAATTTCGATTCTTTTTGCTGTTTCCTGTTTTAAGAATGATAAAACAACATCTGTTGATACAGTATTACCATTTGTAGCGTCTACATTAAGTGTTGAAGTCATAGAAGCTGTATTTCTACGGAAGTTGTATTTATGGAATTTAGCTGTTCCACTCATTGATATAGCTGAAATAGCATCATCTGTGATGGTTGTACCAGCAACATCATCATAATTAGCTATATAAACCATCTTAATACCACCAAGTGAAGGTGAGCAATCAAGTGTAATACCATTTAATGTTTGTGAGCAAGCCATAATATATTAATCTTTTATATTTTTCTTAATTAATTGATATTCAATTGGTTATGAAATATTAACCAATTGAATATCATAGTTTAAATTACTCTCTGGTTCCTAAAACAACCTCTGTGTCCCAACCAACCTGAACACCAGCAACGAATTCAATAGCAAGTCTAAATTCTCTATTATCTTTTGAATACCATAAGTCGAAAATTTCTTTACCATCAGCAAGATTTGTACCATAGTAGAAGTTTTCAAGTGAACCACCAATAGCATAATCCTTAGCAGCGTTGTTAAGTCCATTAACACCTATAACTCTGATATTTGTACCAGGAAGTCTGTATTCATTTTCACCATTAGCTGGATCATAATGATAAAGATTAGCACTTACAAGATTCTGCATATATTCATTATATGTAGGCATAGATACAAGAATTACAAGGTCTTCTTTATCAAGAATTTCAGCAGGGAATTTAGCAGCAACAGCTTTAAGGAAATCATAAGCACTTGCACTAGCAGCAGTTGTAGATGTTACAGCACTTGAACTAGAAAGAATTTTTATAAGTCCATCAAATTGTGTACCTGAACCAGCACTATCACCTTGATAAATCATCTTTTCTACACCAGCATTAACACTCTTAATTACTGAATTAATAAAATCTTCTTCAAAAGGAAGGTCTCTATCTGTCTTACCAGCTTCAACCTTTACAAGATAAGCAGCCCATTTTGATAAAAGGTTCTTGTCACAAATAGCCATATTAACCTTAAGAGCTTTAGGTTCGATAATTCTCTGTGATAAACTAGCAGTACCTGCTTCGTTCCAACCACAAGTAGCACCGTCACCAAATACAACTTCTGTAGAAATTCTATTAAGAGCTGTAGCTGATTTAACACCTGTTACAAGGTTAAACATTTCAGCTGATTTTGAAGATAAAACAGCTTTAGCAATAAGTTCTTCTCTGTGTTGATCAACATAATCAGGAAGAGCAGTTACATTATATGAATTAGCCATAATTTTAAATTATTGTATATTTTTATTTTTATTATAAATATAATTAGTTTAGTTTTTGTTAAATTATATTAAAAAGCACCAAATGAACCAATAACAGCTTCAGATGGATAAGCAACTTGAGATCCAGCAACAAATTCTATAGCAACTCTAAATTCTCTATTATCTTTTGAATACCATATATCAAATATTTCTTCACCATCTTCAAGATTTGTACCATAGAAGAAATTTGATAATGAACCACCAAGTACTAATGATTCACCGGTAGGCCAACCTGGATTTTTATCATAGGCATTAACTCCAATAACAGTAATATTAGTTCCTGGAAGTTTATATTCATTTTCACCATTAGCTGGATCATAATGATAAAGATTAGCACTTACAAGGTCCTGTATAAACATTCTAAACATTGGTAATGAACAGAATATTACAAGGTCATCTTTACCAAGAATTTCCGCAGGGAAAGCAGCAGCAACTTTCTTTAAATAACTATAAGCAGTTTCATTATATGAAGTACTATGAGCAACATTATATCCCATATATGTTTCATTATCTAAATCAGGTCTATTATATTCATTCCAGGTCCAAACATATCTAAATATTCCACTATATAGATGATATTCTTTATTAATTCCTTCACTTTCTGGTCCCCAATATCCAATGTCTGGATATGATCCATCATATATATCGAACATTCTCTGAACTAATTGTGATTTAACATTTTCAATAATACTATCAACAAGTTCTTTTTCAAAAGGAAGGTCTCTGTCTGTTTTACCGGCTTCAACTCTTACTTTATAAGCAGCCCACTTATCAAGTAAAACTTTATCACAAATAGCCATATTAATTTTAATAGGTTGTCCAATTAAAACTCTCTGTGATAAACTTGTTGAACCAGCTTCGTTCCAACCACAAGTTGAACCATCACCAAATACAACATCTGTTTCAATTCTGTTAAGAGCTGTAGGTCCTTTTACACCTGTGATTAATGTTAATTTAGATAAAACATCATCAGATAAAACAGCCTTAGCAATTAATTCGTCTCTATGCTGATCAACATAATCAGGAAGAGCAGTTACATTATATGAATTAGCCATAATTTTTATTCTTAAATATTTTTATTTTTTCTTAAATTAGTAAATTATTTTCTTAAACTACCAACTATTCTTAAAGCATTATTTAATTTAACATCAGCGGTTTTTGTAGAATTTGTTACTTTTTCAAATTCTTCAACAATAGGATCAGCAGCTGGTTTTGTAGCAAGAGCTTCAAGTTCTGATTTTAATGTTTCTACAATACCTCTTAATTCATCGTGAGCAGCACGAAGAGCATCAATATCTTCTTTAAGTCTTGCAACTTCTTCACTATCAACTACTTGTGTTTCTGTTTCTTCAGCCATATCAAGTTCTCCTTCATTTTTACCTTCGGCTGTTTTAATTTCACTTACAAGACCTTCGGCAACGGTAATTTGTGTACCATCTTCCATTGTATAAACACCATCTTCAACTTTAACTCTTTCACCTTCAACTTCAGCGAAAAGTTCGTCTCCAATTTCTAAATCTGCTTCACCAACCCAATAAAGTGTACCTTTATCAGTTTCTACAGATCCAAATTTAACAATAGCATTAACTATTTTCTTTGTAAAATTACTCATATTATTTTTCTGTATATTTTTATTTTTATTAAAGTTTTCAAATTTATCAATACCAAAAATACCTTCAAGTGAAAAACCTAAAAATGTTCCATCTTTTATAGCATTCCAAATAGCATCATTTTCTACTTTATATGAACAGAATAAACTACCTTCTTCGATATTTTCAAAACCTTTTGGTGAAATACCTTTATTACTATCTTTGATAAATAATTCTAAAAGATTTACTCCTTCTACATCTGTTCCATTTGTATGAAATAAATTAATATTGTTTTGTGTACCATCTAAGAGCATTTTTTCAGCCATTTTCTTAATAGTATCTTTTGAATATCTAATATAATATTCACCAAATTCTTCATCATAACGGTAAATATTATAATCAGCACGCATCAATACTCCAAAAACTATTCTTTGTTCTTCATTTTCAATAGAATATTTTAACATTTTTTCATCTTTGTTAAAATAAAGAAAATTACTTTCAACAGCTGGAGCATCTACCAAAGAAATTTTATAAATTCCTTCTATTTCTTCATTTATTGTAGCTTCATATATAGGTATCATATTAATAAAATATTGATTTATTTAAAATATATAAATTTATTTTTTTGTTAAATATATAATTTATTTGATATTGAAAATGTAACATAACAAATACACCTGTATATAGTGGTATTTGTTATGTTACATTTTGATATTAAAACGTAGCATTACTATCTCTTACTTCTGCTTTATGTGTAGCGTCAGAAATATCACTTTCAGTAACATAAACTTTAACATTCTGTTGTCTACCAAAACTATCACCAGTTTCAGATAAAGTTGTCATTTGTTGTATATCACTTTGTTCGTTTAATAATGGATTAACACCAACACTTTCTAATGAAGGAGCAGCAACTTCACTTGTTTCACTAGATAAAGTTCCAGTATTATTTTTTGTTGTAGATTTAATTTTAGCAATTTGAGCAATACCACTAGCTGTAGCAGCTGCAGCAGCTAAACCACCAACAATTTGTCCGTATGGAGGTGGATATGTAGAACTAGCTTGCATAAAGGCACCAACAGCACCAGCAATAGTATTGATTGTAGCTTCCATTATAGCAAATGTTTTCTGTTCTTCACTACCTTCTTCAAATAATTCTGATAAACTACCAAATATTGAACCTATTGAACTAGCAGCAGCCATATAAGCGGCAATTTTATTCTTTTTAGCTGTTTCAGCTTGTTCTGTTTCATATTCCTGAACTTCTTTAGCACGTTTCTTGTCTAAATTTGCA
>Ga0247611_10002889_pt1 | contig 26590 bp, 25 predicted proteins | sample 177DNAGHGhighgp2_FD_192422 | JGI IMG/M metagenome (GOLD analysis project Ga0247611, IMG submission 192422) | Sheep rumen microbial communities from Palmerston North, Manawatu-Wanganui, New Zealand - 1770 DNA GHGhigh gp2 | ecosystem: Host-associated > Mammals > Digestive system > Stomach > Rumen... | reverse complement strand
ACAAGAAGTTCGCTTGCGACACCTATACCGACAAGGAGATCTTCATGGGCTTCCACTGTGGTAACACGGCTTCTACCAAGGTTTGCAACTGTCAGATGTGCTTCCAGCGCATTATGGCTCGCGCACTGCCTGTTGAGGTTACCAACGGTACGCTTGAGGGTGACATCCTGCCCGGTCTGGCTACTGTATATCGTCTGCAGTCAACTGCCGACACCAAGCTCCGCGCATACATCGCACAGGGCGAGGTTATTCCTGTAGCAACCCGCTCATTCGGTTCTATCGGTATCTTCGGTATCAAGAACATGAGCCGCTTCTATCGTCACGTCCTCATCGAGAAGCACTATCCTCACCACTGCGCTGTGATGTTCGGTCATCAGGGTAAGTATCTGTGGGAGGTTCTCAAGTACATGGGTATCCCCGTGGACGAGATTGACTACAACTTCCCGAAGGGTGACTACTATCCCACGGAGAACCCCTTCGCATAAGGCTCTTCGACGGACATCCACACTTTTAGCTTGCCTTGGCCATGCGCCAAGGCAAGTCTTTATGATAAGCCAGTCATTAACAACAAACAAGCATCACACCATCATGATACGATTACTGACCGCATTCCTCCTGTCTGTGGCGACGGGAACCATAGCTTCCCGGGCTACTACCATCCAGCCTGCTGAGAATGGCAAATATTGTCTGACAAACGGCAACCTGACCATGACCGTCGACGCCTCCAAGGGCGGAAAGATACTCTCTTTCAAATACGGTACTCAGGAAATCATCTCGCAGTCCAGATGGCCAGAGTCTTTCGGCAGCACCTTCTGGACGAGTCCGCAGAAAGAATGGTATTGGCCTCCCGTGCCTGAATACGACAAGAAACCATATCAGGTGGAGCAGGAAGACGGGAAGCTGATGCTGACCAGCGAGGTGTCGCCCAAGTTGAACTACCGAATCCGCAAGACGTTTTCCGTCGACGAGCAGGACCAGGCTTTCGTAGTCCAGTACACCATCATCAATGAGAGCGGTGAGACGAGAAAAGTCGCTCCGTGGGAGATTACCCGCGTACCGAACGAAGGAGGATTGATCTTCTTCGAAGCTCCTGTCGACAGTATCTGGCCTGCAGGTCTGATGAACTTCCAGCAGGCCTTTGAAGCCGCATGGTATCAGCCGGACGAGGCCAGTGAGAACCGTAAGGTGAATGCCGACGGTCAGGGCTGGCTGGCCTATTGCAGCAACGGTCTGTTGCTGGTGAAGCGTTTCGAGGACCTCAATCCTTCGCAGCCAGCACCCAATGAGGCAGAGATCCAGGTTTACGTCAACCGTGGAAAGACCTATATCGAGTTGGAAAGCCAGGGTGCCTATACCACTTTGCAGCCCAACGGACAACTCACTTGGACGGTACGCTGGTATCTACAGCCATGCGATGCCGAGCCACAGCCGTCAGCGTCCCTGCTCCAGCAAGCGAAGAAAGTAAAATAGGCTCTGGTGCCAGTCAGCATGGAACGTTATACTGATTTGTTTATTGACTTCGACGACACATTGTACGATACGCACGGCAATGCCGTGATAGCATTGCGCGAGTTGTTCGAGGCGTTGCAACTGGGGCAGTACTTCGCTGATGCTCAGGTGTTCTACGATGAATACTGGAATACGAACATCGACCTGTGGACACGCTATTCCAAAGGCGAGATTACGCGTGACTACCTTATCGTGGAGCGTTTCCGTCGTCCGCTGAGTTTTGGCGAGGGACTGGAACCCACGGAGCAGTACTGCCTGAAAGCCAGCGATATGTTTCTGGACTTCTGCTCGTCGAAGCCCGGACTGGTCGATGGCGCCCGCGAGCTGATGGACTACTTGCGACAGAAGGGCTATAGAATACACATGTGCTCGAACGGTTTCCACGAGGTGCAGTACAAGAAACTGCGTTCCTGCGGGTTGACGGACTACTTCGATACAGTCATCCTTAGCGAGGATGCCGGAGCCAACAAACCGTCGCCGCTGTTCTTCGACTATGCCATGAGGCGGTCTGACGCCAAGAAAGAAACAACGCTGATGATAGGTGACAACTACCAGACAGACATCTTAGGCGCCAAGCGCTATGGCTTGGATACGGCCTATTTCAACCGCTATCCTGACTATCCTGCCGAGGAACCTGTCACCTACGAGGTCGCACACCTGCAGCAACTGATGACTATATTGTAACAACCCGAATATGCAACAACTATTAGAACTCTATAAGCAGTGGTGTGGGGCAGAACCCCACAGCGTGGAGAAACTGCCTGGTGCAGGCAGCAACCGCGAGTACTACCGCCTGGCGGATGCCGAAGGACATACCGTGGTGGGCTGTGTGGGTACCAGCCGCGACGAGAATCATGCCTTTGTCTATCTGGCACAGCACTTTACCAAGCGCAAGTTGCCCGTACCTGAGATACTGGCCGTCAGCGACGATGCGCTGCGCTATATCCAGACGGACCTCGGCAGCATGTCGCTGTTTGATGCCATCCGTGGCGGTCGCGAGGCCGGCGGACGTTATACGCTGGCCGAGCAGGAATTGCTGCGGCGTACCATCCGCGAACTGCCCAACATCCAGCTGCGCGGTGCCCGTGGGCTGGACTTCAGCAACTGCTACCCCCAGCCGTCCTTCGACATGGACTCAGTGCTCTTCGACCTCAACTACTTCAAGTATTGTTTCCTGAAGGCTACCGAGCTCGACTTCCACGAACTGAAGCTCGAGGCCGATTTCCGACTGCTGGCGAAGGACCTCACGGCAGCCGACGACACACAGTGCTTCCTCTATCGTGACTTCCAGGCTCGCAACGTCATGCTGAGCCTCCCCCTAACCCCCTCCAAGGGGAATAAGGAGGCGGAAAAAGACTCCTCTATTTGGGGGAGGTTGGAGGAGGCTGTCCCTTATTTCATTGATTTCCAGGGCGGACGCCGGGGACCGTACTACTACGACCTGGCCTCGTTCCTCTGGCAGGCATCAGCCAAATACCCGCATAAGCTGCGTCGCGAGCTGGTCTATGAATATTATAACGCCCTGAAACACTATACCGAGGTGCCTACGCCACACCGTTTTGTCGAACGCCTCAGTCTCTTTGTGCTCTTCCGTCAGCTGCAGGTGCTCGGTGCCTACGGTTTCCGCGGCTATTTTGAACGTAAGCAGCACTTCATCCAGAGCATACCGCCCGCCATGCAGAACCTGAGTGAGATGCTCCGGGAGCGCAACTATCCTTATCCTTACCTGACCGACTTGCTGCGGCGGCTGACCGAACTGCCCCAGTTCCGGCAGATTCAGACCACTGCGTCGCGTGCTGACGGCTTTAGGACGACAGACAACAATCCCTATACCCCCCATCCGCAGGACGGACCGGCCACTTTTTCCAAGTACGATGCACAGGGTCCGCTGGTGGTCAAGGTGTTCAGTTTCTCCTACCGCAAGGGCATTCCAGAGGACGAGAGCGGGAATGGTGGCGGTTACGTCTTCGACTGCCGCTCGACGCATAACCCCGGCCGCTATGAACCCTACAAAAAGTTGACGGGCCTGGACGAACCTGTCATCCGCTTCTTGGAGGACGACGGTGAGATACTGACCTTCCTGGATAGTGTCTACAAACTGGCCGATGCCCATGTGCGCCGCTACTTGCAGCGCGGCTTCACCAGTCTCATGTTCTCCTTCGGCTGTACGGGCGGACAGCACCGCTCCGTCTATAGCGCCCAACACCTGGCTGAGCATATCCACGAGAAGTTTGGCATCGAGGTGCGCATCTGCCACCGCGAGCAGGGCATCACCCAGACGTTGCCGGCCGTGACGAACGCCGGCTGAAGCACGAAAAGTTTGCGACAATCCGTCCAGTAGGGCCGGATTGGTGTCGACCCTGCCGAAACGCCCTAAGGAGCCCGTAGCAGGAAAATTCTTTGCCCGTAGCAAGAAATTTTCCTGCTACGGGCTCTAAATGTCCGAGCTACGTGCTTCGTCTGGTGCCTGCAGGAGAACCCTTCCTCTTATGTCCTTTCTCCTTTGGCTTTCAGGTAATTCACGCTTAGCGCCAGAGGACTTTCTTGCCGTTCCTGATGTAAATCTTGCCGTGCTGAGGGGTCGTAACCTTGTTGCCCATCAGGTCGTAGTACAGGCTGTTGGCAGTTGTTGGTTGACTGTTGGCTACTTCGTAGATGCCGGAAGCATCGCTGAGAATGGCCTCGATGGCTATCGACTTGCTATCGGTTGGCGTCAACACGAGTGTGCTGCCCTCATATTCCTGTGTCTGCTGGCTGCCCGATTTCGGGGTGGTGACGACTTTCCATCCTTTGACGACCTTGCCTTCGGGTGCCTTGGCAGCGATGGTCAACTGGCGGTTGGGGAAGAACTTGCCGTTGAAGACACCTGCTGAGAGGCCGATGCCGTTGACCGTCACGCTGTCAGGCAGGTCGGTGACGCCCTTGTTGATGGTGACGGGAATGGCTGTGCCGAGGTTCCACTGGGTGCTGAGGTGGCCCAGAAAGTACTCTGTGCGGGATTTGTGGGTAGTCGTGCCTCCCCACATTTGATTCTCTGTATAGCCGGCCAGCCACTTCTTGGCTTTCTCGAAATTGTTGTTGATTTCTTCACGGCTATTTCCGCCCCATGTGGGATATTTTGCACGATGGGCAACGAATTCGTCCATCACTTCGGCCTTGATGAGGTCGATAATCTCGCCAGTCCCCTGAGCATTCATGAAGTCACCCATGAAGACGCAGCACTTGTCAAGGAACAGCGCCAGCAGATCGGGGTCTTCCAGCATGTTCTTGATAAGGCGTGTTGCCGGTTCGGTGAAAGCCCATGCACTGCCGCTGTCTGACTCCGGATGGTAAATCAGGTTGATGGTGTTATAGTCGTTGGCCCTGCCGTAGAGTCCAAGTCCGAAGTCGGTATCCTTGATGATGACGCGCCATCTTTTGGGCAGGCCTGACTTTGTATCGTCATCGTTGGGACGCCAGAAGACGAGGTTGTTGCCTGGGAAGTCCACGTTACCGTAGAAGAGGTTCGTGATGATGACGTTCAGATATTCGTCCACATCCAGCCACTCTTCATATTCGGCCTTGGTATGTCCCTTCTGGCTGTAGAAAGCCTTGAAGGCGTCGTAGTAATCACTTGTACCTTCCTTCAGTTCCTCGATGAAATTGTCTACATTATTCACCTTTTCGTGGGATATCTCAATGAGGTCGACGTCCTCCAGACCGTCGTAGTTGCTGTAGACGTTGTCTTCATTGGAACGCTCGCGGATGTTGAGCATGCCCATGTACTCACCGTTGATGTAGACCACGGCAGAGTGGCAAGCCTGCCAGTCCAGATTGTCGAGGTGGCTGGCCATGGTGCGCTGGATGATGGCATCGCGGAAGTACAGGTCGCCGAAGTCGTTACCGCCGTCGCGCAGGGAGAACGACTTGAACTTTTTGATGCCGGGCTTCTGGTCGGGGAAGAACTCGTACTGGAACTGCTTGTGGTCGGGGTCGAAGCGCTTGTTGGCATAGAGGGCCAGCGACTTTAGGGCGTTGCTACGCGACTGGCCGCCTTGGATGCGGAACTCACCCAGTTGGTTGAAGGCACTGGCATCACCTTCTACGGGGAAAAACTCGATGTTCATGGGGCGGCGCCAGTCATGGGTTTTCTTGTCTTCCTTACCGTTATTATTTGCGAAAAGACCGATTTCCTTGTCGTTCAGATACCTGTCGTCGGTAGTGATGGAAAACACGGGGAGCGTCATCTGACGGTCCAGGAAGATGTACGACTGTACGGTGGAACGCGGTGACAGCCAGCCGTCGCAGAACAGTTTGGCGCGGACGGTGGTGGACGATTTGACGAAGAAGGCATTGCTGTAGAGCGTGCTGCCCTTGGTGGGCTCTGTGCCGTCAGTGGTATAGCGGATTTCCGTGCCTTCGGGAGCATCGTCGGGGAGTGACAGCTTCAGGCGGATGTTGCCTGTCATCACCTTTGCGTATCCTGTCGTACTGAAGACGGGAGCACCGAGGATGTGCTTGCCGTCGCAAATGTCACCGGTATTGGCGGCACCTGGCGTCGGCGTAAGCTGGTAACCCCATTCGTCGGCACCGTCGGTCTTGCGTCCGTAGGCAATGTCGGGAGCAGGCATCTTCGCCATCAGCTCCAGCTTGTCGACAACGTCATTGCCCTTGAATAAGTAGAGGTTGCCGTCCTTGCCCGACTCCAGACGGAAGTTGGTGTGCAGCCCTTTTTCCTCCTTGTCGCAGTAGATGAGGATGTAGCCGCCGGCAGGAACTTCCCGGTCGGGCAGCTGGTAGGCTTTCTTGGCCTTGTCCTTGTTGCTGATCTTGTAGTCTTTCAGGTTGACAGCTACATCCGTGGGGTTGAATAATTCGACCCAAGAGTCGGGGAACTCTTTGATGTCGTCCATGATGCACTCGACATTCGACTGCATCAGTTCGTTGATTTTTAATGTCTGTGCTGTTGCACTGCCACCTAAAAGCGTGGCCACGAGTAGTGATAAAAATTTCATAAGATGGTTTATGTTTTTGATTTTGGCCGCGAAGTTATAAAATAATTCTGAATACTTAAACTTAATTTCTAATTTTTTTGTATCTTTGCAACCCAAAGTAAAGAGTATGAAACAAGTGATGATATTGGCAGCGGGTCTTGGCACCCGTTTGAAGCCCCTCACCGACACCATGCCCAAGGCGCTGGTGCCAGTAGGAGGCTCGCCGCTGCTTGATATCAATATCCGTAAACTCCAGGCGCAGGGCTACGACCGTTTCGTGGTCAACGTCCACCACTTTGCCCAGCAGATTATTGACTATGTGACCCAGCAGGATTATGCCCCTCTGGTGCATTTCAGCGACGAGCGTGAGCAGTTGTTGGAGACGGGTGGGGGACTGAAGAAGGCGAGAAACCTCTTCCGCGACGATGAACCCATCCTGATTCATAATGTCGACATACTGGACAATGTGGACTATGGATGGTTCTCGCGCCAGCACCAGACTGACGAGGATGCCGTGTTGCTGGTGAGCCGGCGCAAGACAAAACGCTATCTGTTGTTTGACAACGCCATGCGTCTGATGGGGTGGAAGAATGTCGAGACGGGTGAGGTGAAGTCACCTTATGAGTATGTGCGTCGTACAGGACTCTCACAACATAGTGAACCGCTGAACATGTTTGCCTTCTCGGGTATCCATAGCTTCTCGCCCCGTCTGTTCCCGTTGATGGACCGCTTTCCCGACCGTTTCAGCATCATTGACTTCTACCTCTCCGTTTGCCATCGTTCCCATATTGTCGGAGTCGTGAAAGAAGACCTCGACATGCTTGACGTCGGCAAGCTCGATACGCTCTCAGCAGCGAATGCCTTTATAGAATCTCATCATTAATTTCAAGTATATGCAAAAGATTATCATCTTGGATTTCGGTTCGCAGACCACGCAGCTCATTGGCCGACGTGTACGTGAACTTGATACCTTCTGCGAAATCTTGCCCTACAACAAGTTTCCGAAGGACGATGCCGACGTCATCGGTGTCATCCTGAGTGGTTCGCCCTATTCGGTGCACGACCCCGAGTCTTTTAAGGTTGACCTTTCGCAGTTTGTCGGGCGTATTCCCGTGCTGGGCATCTGCTATGGTGCACAGTTCATCTCGCACACGCTCGGTGGTAAGGTGGAAAAGGCCGACTCACGTGAGTACGGACGTGCCAACCTGCAGACGGTAGACACCACAAATCCCCTGTTCAAGGGCTTCGACCAGAACTCGCAGGTGTGGATGTCGCATGGTGACACCATTACCGCCATCCCTGGCGACTTCAAGGTGATTGGCTCGACGGCTGATGTCACCAATGCCGCCTTCGCCAGCACCACTCAACCCGTCTGGGCTGTCCAGTTCCATCCGGAGGTGTACCACACCCTGCAAGGTAAGACCCTGCTGAAGAACTTTGTGGTTGACATCTGCGGCTCGCGCCAGGAATGGAGCGCTGCCTCGTTTGTCGATAGCACCGTTGCCGAGTTGAAGGCACAATTGGGAAGCGACCGTGTCATACTCGGCCTTTCTGGTGGCGTCGACTCGTCCGTGGCTGCTGTGCTGTTGAATCGTGCCATCGGTCAGCACCTGACCTGCATCTTTGTCGACCACGGCATGTTGCGCAAAAACGAGTTCCAGCAGGTGATGGACGACTACCGTTGTTTGGGTCTGAATGTGATTGGTGTTGATGCCAGCGAGAAGTTCTTCGCCGATTTGGCCGGGGTTACCGACCCGGAGCAGAAGCGTAAAATCATTGGTCGCGACTTTGTCGAGGTGTTCAATGCTGAGGCCAAGAAGATTACCGATGCCAAGTGGCTTGCCCAGGGTACCATCTATCCCGACCGTATCGAGAGCCTGAATATCACCGGCAAGGTCATCAAGAGCCACCATAACGTGGGTGGTCTGCCCAAGGAGATGCACTTGCAACTGTGTGAACCGCTGAAGTGGCTCTTCAAGGATGAGGTACGCCGCGTGGGCCGACAGTTGGGCATGCCCGAGCACCTCATTACGCGTCATCCCTTCCCCGGTCCCGGCCTTGCCGTCCGTATCTTAGGTGATATCACACCTGAGAAGGTACGTGTCCTGCAGGATGCTGACGACATCTACATCCGCGGACTCCGTGAGTATGTCGACACCGATGGTGAGACATTATATAATAAGGTGTGGCAAGCGGGAGCCATCTTGCTGAGTACAGTGCGCTCGGTGGGAGTCATGGGTGATGAGCGTACCTATGAGCATCCCGTTGCTTTGCGTGCTGTCACCTCGACGGATGCCATGACGGCTGACTGGGCGCACCTGCCCTACGACTTCATGGCCAAGGTGTCGAACGAGATTATCAATAAGGTTCGCGGCGTCAACCGCGTCTGTTATGACATCTCCTCCAAGCCACCCGCAACCATCGAGTGGGAGTAAGGCTGTTAGTATCAATGCTTTAACGACTCGTCATGAAGAAATATGTGCTTGACTTGACAGTACGTGGTGTGGAACTCTTGAGTGACAGACACGTGCTGTTGAGGTTGACTGATAAACAGCCGCTGCCGGAAATGGTGCCGGGACAGTTTGTGGAGGTTCGGGTGGACGGTTCGGCGACGACTTTCCTGCGCCGTCCGATATCCATCAGTTTTGTGGATCGTGTCAACAATGAACTGTGGCTGATGGTAGCCATGGTGGGTGACGGCACCCGGCAGCTGGGACGCTTGCAAGTGGGGGACATGTTGAATTGTGTGCTCCCCTTGGGTAATGGTTTCTCCATTCAAAGTGAGGAAACTGCCTCGCTCAAGGTATTGCTGGTTGGTGGCGGCGTTGGCGTGGCACCTATGTTGTATCTGGGTGCTGAACTGTCAGCCATGGGCTGCAAACCTACGTTCCTGTTAGGTGGACGTACGGCGGCAGACTTGCTGATGCTGGACATGTTCAGAAAGTTTGGTCGGGTTTGTCTGACCACCGAGGATGGTTCAGAGGGAGAAAAGGGGTTTGTCACCAATCATTCGGTGCTGAATGAACCCTTTGACCGTATTTATACCTGTGGGCCTACCCCCATGATGAAGGCCGTGGCCCGCTATGCCAACGAGCATCATATCGCGTGTGAGGTCTCCTTGGAGAATATGATGGCTTGCGGACTGGGTGCCTGTCTGTGCTGTGTGGAGAAAACGACGGAGGGTAACCTTTGTGTCTGTAAGGATGGTCCCGTGTTTAATGTAAACAGATTGTTATGGCAGATTTAAGCGTGAATATCGGTGCGCTGTCACTAAAGAATCCTGTGATGACGGCCAGTGGTACATTTGGCTATGGCCTTGAGTTCCAGGATTTCATTCCTTTGGACGGCCTGGGCGGCATCATAGTCAAGGGGACGACGCTGAAGCCTCGTGAGGGTAACGACTATCCGCGTATGGCAGAGACGGCTGGTGGCATGCTGAATTGTGTTGGCCTACAAAACAAGGGCGTGGACTATTTCTGTTCCCATATTTATCCGCAGATTAAGGATATTGACACCAACATGATAGTCAATGTCAGCGGTTCGTCACCCGAGGACTATGCTGAGTGTGCTGCCCGCATCGACGCATTGGAGAAGATTCCGGCTATCGAACTGAACATCTCGTGCCCCAACGTGAAAGACGGTGGCATGGCATTCGGTGTTACCTGCAGTGGTGCCGCTAGTGTGGTGAAGGCCGTTCGTCAGGCATATCATAAGCCCCTCATTGTCAAGTTGTCGCCCAACGTGACTGACATTGCGGAGATAGCCCGTGCCGTGGAGGCTGAGGGTGCCGATGCCGTATCGCTGATTAACACGCTGATGGGAATGGCTATCGACATCGAGCGCCGCAAGACGCTGCTGAGCATTAACACCGGCGGACTGTCAGGACCTGCTGTCAAACCAGTAGCCCTGCGTATGGTATGGCAGGTGGCAAAAGCTGTCAACATCCCGGTCGTAGGCCTGGGAGGTATATGCACGGCAAAGGATGCCATCGAGTTCCTGATGGCCGGAGCAACGGCTATTGAGATTGGTACGGCGAACTTCTTGGATCCTGCTGTTACCATCAAGGTACGTGACGGTATCAACCAGTGGCTGGACGACCACGGATGCCAGACGGTGGGGGAGATTGTTGGGTGCATATAGCATACAATTTGAGGGTGGCCAATAGACCACCCTCAACCAACACAAAAACTAAACTAGACTTAACTAATGCATATTGGGATTTTCACAAACCCTCAATAGCAGTTGCAAAGATAGTATAAAAGTTTTAAACTGCCAAGCATTTTCGATTATTTTTAATTTTTAATAGAAAAATACTATAATTTGGTCGATTTAGCGAACAAATAATAGTCCAAAATGGTCATAGCAGCCATCGCTTCCACGACAGGTACGGCTCTCGGAAGGACACAGGGATCATGACGTCCACGTGCGGTCAGCGTTGTGGTTTTTCCGTCTATTCCTACAGTCTGTTGCGGACGTAATAGGGTTGCCACAGGCTTGAAAGCTACCCGGAAGTAGATGTCCTGTCCGTTGGAAATGCCACCCTGAATGCCACCGCTGTGATTGGTCTTGGTGCTTATGAAGGCATCGTTCCCCTCCATAAAGATGTCGTTCTGTTGGGATCCTCGCTGACTGACTCCTCCAAACCCCTCACCATATTCGAAGCCTTTGACGGCATTGATGCTGAGCATGGCACTGCCCAGAGCAGCATGCAGTTTGCCAAATTCAGGCTCACCCAGTCCTGCCGGACATCCCTTGATGACACCCGTAATGACGCCACCGATGGTGTCGCCGTCAGCCTTTACCTCTTCTATGAGTTGTATCATTTGTTGGGCTTTTTCCGGGTCTGGGCAGCGTACGTCATTGGTCTGGGTGAGCGACAGGTCGTATTTCTTGTAGTCACGCTCCAGCGCAATGTCACCAACCTGCGAGGTATAGGCCTGAACTTGAATGCCTAACTGCTTCAGTGCCAACTTAGCCAATGCACCAGCCACACAACGGCTGATGGTGATACGTGCCGAAGAGCGTCCTCCGCCCCGATGGTCGCGTATACCATATTTAATATAATAGGTGTAATCGGCATGAGAGGGGCGGAAGAGTTCTCGCATATTGTCGTAATCGCCAGAGTGCTGATTGGTGTTGCGGACAATAAAACCGATGGGACATCCTGTCGACACCCCTTCAAAAACACCGCTTAGGAGTTCCACGTGGTCTGGTTCCTGACGGGCAGTAGTGATACGGCTTTGCCCGGGACGTCGCCGATTGAGCTCCTGTTGGATGAATGCCAAGTCGATGGGAATGCCCGCCGGCATGCCATCCACCACTCCGCCAATGGCCTCACCATGGCTTTCGCCGAATGTCGTCAGTCTAAATATCTGTCCGAAAGTGTTCAATGTATAATGCTTGTTTTTAATTTCCTAATCATGTAATTTTCAATGACAGTGTCCACAGTCGCAGCCATCACCGCATCCATCATGGCAATCGTGACCGCAGCCGCATCCACAGCCTCCTGAAAGATGGGATGCCAAATGCTCAATCTCCTTTGCGGTAGCCTCACGGTTCTCAAGCACGACACCCTTGAAGTGGAGTGTCTCACCAGCCAGAGGATGGTTCAGATCTACCTTCACCTTCTCCTCGCCAACCTCAACAACGCGGCCGTAGAAACGGCGTCCTTCCTCATTCTGCAGGGGAATAACGGCATCGTTATAGATGTGCTCATGGTCGAAATGCCCGTTGATACTGAATACCTCCCGGTCAAGATCAAGTACTAATTCGTCTTGAAATTCTCCGTAGGCCTGTTCCTTGGGAATGCTGAATTCGAAGGTCTGTCCCTTTTCCAGGGAAATGAGCTGCTGTTCAAAAGCGTCAAGTGCAACGCCAAAGCCGGTAATGAACTTGAAAGGATGCTCTTTTGTGGCTTCCTCCATCATTTCGCGATTCTGTTCCTCGCCAACATACAGTTGGTAGGACACTTCCATGTATTGATTCTTCTTTTCCATTTCGTACATATTTATAATGCGCTGCAAAGGTAATGGAAATCAGTGGAAATACCAAACATATTGGCGAAAAATGCCACGGATTGACTTGAATCAACGATTGTGGCTCTTCTTTGACTGAAGTCAAGAATTGGGGCTGTGTTCGCAAACAAATCGTTAAAATGTTTGTTGGGACGGTCAAATTGCCGTAACTTTGCACCGTCAATCAGTGAGAGTGCTGACAATGACAACAGGATAACAATTAATTAAAAAAGAAAGGAAAATGATTATGAAAAGATTGTTTATGGTAGTTGTAGCCATGCTGAGCATGACGATGACTTTTGCAGAGAATGAGACTGCTGCCAACCTCAATGCTACCGAGGCTTACGATATGCAGTCAGTGAACATGAAGAAGCTGGGTATGGCCCTGAACCTGTCGAAAGACCAGATGGAGAGTTTTGCCGAGGTTCACAAGACCTTCAGCGCCGAGATGCTGTTTGCCGCACAGGCAGTGGGTGACGAGCGCCAGAAGATGGTCGAGAAGGCTATCAAGAAGGATCTTGCTTACATGAACTACATTCTGAGCAGCGATCAGTATCGTAAGTACGTGATGCTGTTGAATATGACGCTCATGAATCGTGGCATCAAGTAAAGAGATTGTATGAAGGAAAATTACTGAAATGACCGCCGCCTCACTTGCTGGGGCGGCGGTTTTTCTTTTATTTATATAAATAATTAAACTATTATTTGGATATTTGATGAAAAAAGTGTAATTTTGCGCGCGGAAACAATGATTTATTACTATGTCTGACGAAAAGAAACTCAGTCTCGATGAACTCGAGGAAATCTTAGACAACGAGCAGGAGTCTGCTTTTAGTATCCGGAATATCTATGCCATGGTCATCCTCAACTGGCAGTGGATTCTGCTGTCGTTGATTATATTTATCAGTGGTGCACTTATTTATCTGCGTTATGCTACTCCTGTCTATCAGGCGTCTGCTAAAATGCTTATTAAGGATGACCAAAGCAGTCGCCGCCGTGCGAACCAGGCTTTGTCGAACATGACAGACTTGGGATTCATGACCAATTCAACAGGTATCGAGAACGAGGTTGAGATTATTCAGTCGACCATCTTGGCTCGCGAGGCTGTTAAGCGACTGAAACTGTATACGGAGTATCGTACTCAGGGTCGTGTGTCCAAACCGCTGACTTATAAGTATCAGCCCATCAATGTCGATCTGGATGCCGAGAGCCTGAATCGTTTTGATTCGGAAATCTACTCGGCAGTACATGGCATTGACATGACGATTGTCTGTGAGAAGAACGTTTATCATGTAGATGGTGTTATCCTTCATAATGGCCGTGAAACACGTACTTTCCAAAAAACGCTTACCCAGTTGCCGGCATCTATCCGTACCTCGGTAGGTACATTGACGTTCACCAAGAATGCCGAAGTTGCTAATAAGCGTAAATCGGCTAAAAATGATGAGGAAGGAGATGGTGCGGAAGGTGCTGAAGCCAAGGATAATAGCTTCACACTGCTGGTGTCAATCCGCCCGCCAATGATGATTGCGCGCCGCTATGTTGCCAGCTTGTCGGTGGCTCCCACGTCAAAGCTGACCTCGATTGCTGAGTTGACGCTGACCAATGAAAATGGTATGCGCGCGATGGACTACCTGAAGGAACTGGCACATTGCTATAACGACCAGGCCAATGCCGACAAGAACGAGATTGCCCTGAAAACCGAGGAGTTTATCAATAAACGTATTGAGAAAATCAATGCAGAATTGGGTACCACAGAGAGCAATATAGAAAGCTACAAGCGCCGTAATGCTGTGACTCAGCTTAATATTGATGCTACCCAGTCGCTGACGCAAAGCAGTCAGTATGAGTCGAGACTGGCCGAGGCTAACTCACAGATTCAACTTCTGGATTATCTTCGTGAATTCGTTGACAATCCAGCCAACCAATATAAGATTATTCCCTCGAACGTCGGTATGACCGACCATGCTTCTACGGCACTGATTGCCAATTACAACCAGACGGTACAGGATCGTAACCGACTGTTGAAAGCTGCCAGTGAGCAAGCTCCCCAGGTGCTGACGCTGACAGCGACGCTTGACGAATTGCAGGGTTCTATCCGTACGGCTCTGTTGCAGGCTCGTCGCACAGCAGACATTCAGCGTCAGGGTATCCAGAGCCAATATACTAAATACCAGGGACGTATCGGCAGTACTCCTGAGCAGGAGCGTGTGTTGACGCAAATCGGTCGTCAGCAGGAGGTCAAGTCTGGTCTGTATCTGTTGCTGTTGCAGAAACGTGAGGAAAACTCTATTTCGTTAGCTGCTACTGCAGACAAGGGTAAGTTGATTGATGAACCGCAGCTGAACGGCAAGGTTCGCCCCAAGAGTGCTATCATCATCTTGGTAGCCTTGGTGCTGGGCCTGGCTCTTCCTTTTGCCATCCTCTATCTGTTGCAGCTGCTTAGGTATCGCATCGAGGGTCATGAGGATGTGGCTCGTCTGACCAAGCTGCCTATTGTGGCTGACGTCCCCGTTGCCAGCGATACTGTCAAGGATGCAGCAGGTATTGTGGTACAGGCTAACAAGAACAACCAGATTGACGAGATATTCCGTTCGCTGCGTACTAATATCCAGTTCTTGATGAAGGAGAGCGACAAGGTCATCTTGTTTACCTCGTCAACATCAGGTGAGGGTAAAACCTTCCTGGCAGCTAACCTGGCTGTATCGTTCGCCCTGCTTGGTAAGAAGGTTGTCCTTTGCGGAATGGATATTCGCAAACCTGCCTTGGGTCGTCTGTTTAATATCACTGACCGCCGGCAGGGTATCACCAACCTCCTGACAAAGGATGTGGTAACTGTGAACGATGTCAAGGCTCAGATGAGCCCGTCGGGTGTCAATGACAATCTCGACCTGCTGTTGGCAGGACCTACTCCTCCCAACCCCACTGAGTTGCTGGCTCGTGAGAACCTGCATCAGGTCATAGAGGTGTTGAAAGGACAGTACGACTACATCATCCTTGATACGGCTCCTGTGGGACTGGTTACCGACACTATCGAGATAGCACGCTACTCCGATGTTAACTGTTATGTCTGCCGTGCCGACTATACACCGAAGAGCAATATCGGACTACTCAACTCGCTCTCTGATGAGGGTAAGCTCAGTAATTCGTGTGTTGTCCTCAATGGCGTTGATATGTCCAAGAAGAAGTACGGGTACTATTATGGTTACGGCAAGTATGGCAAGTATGGCCGCTATGGATACGGCCGCTATGGTTATGGCAAATATGGCTATGGCAATTACGGCAACTATGGCAACTACGGCCGCTATGCTGATTCGCACTACGGAAACAAAGACGATAATTCGATTAAGAAATGACAATAGCTGTAGATTTTGATGGAACCATTGTAGAACACCGCTATCCGGAGATAGGCGAGGAAATCCCTTTTGCCATCGAGACGCTGAAGATGCTCAGGCAGGACGGACACAAGCTTATTATGTGGAGTGTGCGTGAGGGTAAGCTGTTGGACGACGCCGTGAACTGGTGTCGTGAGCGGGGAGTGGAGTTCTATGCCGTCAATCGCGACTATCCAGAAGAAACTACTGATAATAATCCTCACTTTTCTCGGAAATTGAAGGTTGACGTGTTCATCGATGATCGTAATCTGGGTGGGCTTCCTGACTGGGGCACCATCTATCATATGATACGTCATCGCCGCAAGTGGCATCATATTATTGAGGATGCTGTACACGATGCTTTGGGGCACTATGAGCCACCCAAGAAGAAACGCTGGTGGAAGTTCTGATTATTGAAAAACGAAAAATAAAAGTTATGAAGCTAAAGAGTTTTTATTGCATTGCCTTGATGGTTGCTTTGCTGTCATCCTGCGGTAGCGTGAAGAATGTGGCCTACCTTCAGAATAGCGATGAGGTGGATCTTTCTCAGTCGCGTGTCCTCTACGATGCACACATCATGCCTAAAGATCAGTTGACCATTACCGTCAGCACCACCAATGATGAAGCTGCCAAGCCCTTTAACCTGACGGTACCGACACCGTATACGACAAATAGTCGCTCTACCTATTCACAGGCTATGTTGCAGACCTATCTTGTTGACAACGATGGTTACATCACTTTCCCCATTCTGGGCTCCTTGAGAGTGTCAGGACTGACGAAGTCGGAGTGTGAACAGATGATTCTGTCAAAAATCCGTCCCTATATGGCTGCCACGGAGAATCCTGTGGTGACGGTACGTATGTCGAGCTATTCCATCTCTGTCCTCGGTGAGGTTACACGTCCAGGCAGTTATCAGGTTGCTCGCGAGAAGATTTCTATCCTTGAGGCACTGGCACAGGCCGGTGACCTGACTATCTATGGTGTTCGCGATAGGGTGAAGCTGATTCGCGAGGATGCATCTGGCCAGAAAGAGATTTATGTACTGAATCTCAATGATGCCAGTATTGTCAATTCACCTTATTATTATTTGCAGCAGAACGACATCGTCTACGTAGAACCAAACAAGGTGAAGGCACGCAACTCCAGCGTGGGTGCTACCACCAGCCTGTGGTTCACGGCTACTAGCATTGTCATCTCGCTGGCATCCTTATTATATAATGTGTTGAAGAAGTAATGGCAGTAGAACAACATCATCATCATCACCACCACCATCACAAACCCGATGGTGCCACACTCTTTAAACGGAAGAGCCTGGCTGCTATTCAGCGGCGTAAATTATTGGAGCGTGTACTCAAGCGTGCCATGGTGATATTGGCTATCCTGATGGTTATTGCCGTCCTATTGGTTTACACCATAGGATAGGTGAAGATTTTTATTAATGTAAAACAGTTTACTTCATGAACGTCTTTAATCCGTTCAATCAATTGCTACGTTGGTATTTTAGCAAGAATTCACTTCCTTACTGGTGCCTGCTGTTGCTTGACACGCTGATAGTCATTGTGTCAGCCTTTTTAACCTTCTGGATTTTCAACAAGACACAGATTACTTTCGACCATCGCTTCGAGGTCGTCTACACCGCTTTTGCTTTTGGTTTGATCAGTTGGGTGGGAGCACGCATGTTCCGTACCTATTCAGGCATTGTACGCTATTCCAGTTTTGTCGATCTGCTGCATGTGGCTTTTGCTAATATTGTATCTATGGTATTAGCCTTAGCTATGGGAATCTGCATGGAGTTTTTAAAGGTTGATGCATTGTCGGCTTTGACGCAGACAGAGACTGTGGTTACCTTCTTCATCTCTACGATGGCAATGTGGGGAATACGAGTGCTGGTCAAGACGTTGCATGACGTTGTCCTTTTACGAGACCGTGCCATGCGTGTGTTGATATATGGTGCTTTGTCTGGCGGCGTTGGTTTGGCCAAGAATATTCGGAGCCAGAGTCCATTCAGATTCCGCTTGTGTGGTTTCATCTCGCACGATAAACGTGCTAACCACATGATGCTGATGGGTGAGAAGGTGTATCATGTTGACGATGATTTAGCTGCTATTATCCAGCGCGAACGTATTGAGGGTGTGTTGGTATCACCGTTACGCGTCAATGAGTTCCGTACCAATCAAGCATTGCAGGATATGCTTATCAATGCTGGTGTGCGCATTTTCATGGCACAGAATGTGAAGGAGACTACTATCGGTGGCCCTCTGAATGAAGTGACAGATCAAGACATCGAACACATGCAGTTGCGTGAGGTGTCGGTAGAAGACCTCTTGCCGCGTCAGGAAATCAAGGTTGACATGGAGTCCGTTGGTGCCCTGCTACGTGGTCGTCGTGTCCTAGTAACGGGTTCGGCAGGTAGCATCGGTTCCGAGATGGTACGTCAGATAGCAGTTTATAAACCTGCCAAGATGCTGTTGATAGATCAGGCAGAGACCCCTCAGCATGACATCCGTCTGATGATGCAGAAGGATTTTCCTGATATTGACGCAGAGGTCGTGGTAACCAGTATTAGCCGTCAGCACCGTATGGAGGAGATTTTCCGTACCTACCGCCCCGAATATGTGTTTCATGCTGCAGCCTACAAGCATGTGCCGATGATGGAGGACAATCCATCAGAAGCAGTACTTAATAATATCTATGGTACCAAGTTGATTGCTGATTTCAGTGTGAAGTACGGTGTGAAGAAGTTTGTGATGATTTCCACCGATAAGGCTGTCAATCCCACCAATGTAATGGGTTGTTCGAAGCGCATCTGCGAAATCTACGTGCAGTCATTGAACAATGCACAGCAGACGACGCAGTTTGTCACCACCCGTTTTGGCAATGTGTTAGGCTCGAATGGTTCTGTGATTCCCTTATTCAGGGAGCAAATCAAGGCTGGTGGCCCTGTTACAGTTACTGACCCTCGCATTGTCCGCTTCTTTATGTTGATTCCTGAGGCATGTAAACTGGTTTTGGAGGCAGGAACGAAAGGTCATGGCGGCGAGATATTTGTCTTTGACATGGGACAGCCTGTCAAAATTGTCGATTTGGCTAAGCGTATGATTATGCTCTCAGGTGCCAAGAATGTGAAAATCGAGTTTACCGGTTTGCGTCCTGGTGAGAAACTTTACGAGGAGGTACTCAATGAATTGGAAGGTACAAAGCCTTCGTTCCATGAAAAGATTCGTATTGCCGATGTTCTCGTCTATGACTATGCTGAGGTTAGTAAGGCTGTCGACGAACTGGTAGAGATATCCAAGCAGTATGACGACATGGCAACGGTTAAGAAAATGAAGGAAATCGTGCCTGAATACAAGAGCAACAACTCTATTTACGAAAAGTTAGACAAAATGGGGGGGGTATGAAACTAACGTTGAAGAATTTATAATTCATAGCTTATGAAGCCAGTAAAACTTATCCTTTTATCTCTTTTTGCAGCCGTATTAGTCAGCTGTGGAACGACAAAAACCGTGCCTATCACAGGTCGTCAGCAGAGTCTGATGGTTAGTGACGGAGAGGTGTTGAGTCTCTCGACGCAACAATATCAGGAGTTTATGAAAAGTGCCAAGCTTTCTACTAACGCCACCAATACAGCCATGGTACAGCGCGTTGGGCAGAATCTGGCCAATGCTGTTACCAACTTCATGAAAAACAATGGTTTGGCAGATGAAGTGCAGTACTATACGTGGAAGTTTAACTTGGTACAAGACAAGCAAGTCAACGCTTGGTGTATGCCAGGTGGGCTCATCTGTGTTTATGAGGGCTTGCTGCCTGTCACACAGAATGAAGATGCATTGGCCATTGTGCTGGGACATGAGATAGCCCATGCCGTAGCCCGCCACTCTGCCGAGCAGATGAGCACACAGATGAAGCAGCAGTATGGTATACAGATAGGTTCTGCTGTTGCTGGAGCCTTGGGAATGGGTGTGAATACCCAGTCCATCGTTCAGGCTATCGTTGCTCAGGGCTTCAGTTTCAAGAATCTGAAGTATTCGCGTGACCATGAGAGTGAGGCCGACCACATGGGATTGATCTTTGCCGCCATGGCAGGCTATGATCCGCAGGTAGCTGTCAGTTTCTGGCAGCGCATGGCCGCAAGCAGTTCCAATCAGACGGCAGAGTTCTTGAGTGATCACCCCTCTGATGCGACCCGAATCAGTCAGATTAAGGGTTGGATGCCCGAGGCGTTGAAATATTATAACCCGCCAAAGACGATGACCACTGCAAAGACTGCCGCTAAGACCACTACAAAGACTGCCACAAAGACGACAACAAAGACTACTAAAACCTCCAGCAAGAAAAAGTAAATGAAGAGACAGCTATTATTAGGATTCGGTCTGGCAGTATGCTTTTGCGCTTCTGCACAGACCAAGAGTGGTGGTATCTCACCACAGATGCTGCAGCAGATACAGCAGCAGAACCCGCCGACTGCCAGTGATCGCGCCCTTCGCAACGCATTGGCTGTGAATGCCATCGATGCATTGGCGCAGAATCATGAGCATGCAGGAGCATTGGATACTTATTTCAGCGTTGAAACGAAGAAACAGTCTATCACCGACCAGAAATCTAGTGGCCGTTGTTGGATGTTCAGTGGACTGAACGTCCTGCGTTCTAATTTCGCCAAGCGTACTGACTCGCTCACCGTAACACTCTCGCAGGATTATCTGTTCTTCTGGGATCAGTTGGAAAAAGCCAACTTGATGTTGCAGGGAGTCATCGATACGGGTAAGAAACCCATTGACGATCAGCGTGTCCAGTTCTTCTTCCACTATCCGCTGAACGATGGTGGAACGTTTTGTGGTGTTGCTGACCTGACAGAGAAATATGGTATAGTTCCCAGCGAGGTACGTCCCGAGACATATTCGGCAGACAACACTTCAAAGATGTCATCAATCATTAAGTCCAAGTTACGTGAGCAGGGGCTGGAACTGCGTCGCATGGTTGCCGAGGGAAAGAAACCCAGGGAGATTGAGCAACGGAAGACCCAGATGCTCGGCGAGATATACCACATGCTCGTTATCACGCTTGGAGAACCTGTCAAGGAGTTTACCTATGCTTTCCGCGACAAGAATGGCAAGGCCATTTCAGCTCCTAAGAAATACACGCCACGTGAGTTCTATCAGGAGATTGTTGGTGCTCCGCTGAACGGCTCTTTTATCATGGTGATGAACGACCCGCGCCGTGAGTACTATAAGACTTACGAGGTAGAATACGACCGACATACCTACGATGGTCACAACTGGAAGTATTTGAACCTGCCCATGGAGGATATCGAAACGCTTGCTATCGCCTCACTCAAGGATGGTCGTAAGCTCTACTCCAGCTATGATGTCGGCAAACAGCTTGATCGTAAGCGTGGCTATTGTGATTTGGAGAATTACGACTACGAATCGCTCTTTGGTACCACGTTCACCATGAACAAGGCTGAGCGCATCTCTACCTTCGATAGTGGTTCCACCCATGCCATGACGCTTACTGCTGTCGATCTGGACGCCAATGGAGAACCTCTGAAGTGGAAGGTCGAGAACTCCTGGGGTGCCGACTGGGGGCAGCAGGGCTGTCTCATCATGTCTGCCCGTTGGTTCCGCGAATTCATGTTCCGCCTGGTAGTCGACAAGCAGTATGTCAGTGAAAAGCTGCTGCGGGACTATGAGCAGAAGCCTGTGATGGTGATGCCGGAAGACCCGCTTTTCCAACTGGACGAATAAGGCTATTAGTTGAACGAATAAGAATATAAAAAGAGGGGAAGGTTAACGCCTTCTCCTCTTGCTTTTACGCTTTGTTGTTGTCTTCTTTCTTTTGCTGCTGCGTTTTTTCTTCGATGTTGCGTGGCGGTGGCGCTTGGCAACATGCTTGCGTGTGCTCACTACAGTGTCGCTCTTCCATGTGACGGATTCGCGAGCCGTCAGGAAGGGCACATCCTCTGCAGGATACCGTTCGCAGTATTTGAGGATAGAGTAATAGTCGATGTTGCGATGAATGTGGTTTTCATAGAACCATGTCTCTACTGTTCCATCTCCGGCAGCGATGAGCACGATGTCGCGGTCGAAGTCAGCAAACCAGCGGCAGAAACGGTGACTGCGCACACTGCCTTGCCAGTCCGGATTGTCATACTTCTGTTGCAGCCAGTGCAACATGCGGCTGTAATCCTCATTCTGGTTGCGGTGTTTGGCAGTTGACATCTTGATGTAGTTGATGTGCTCCTGCGTCTTGTCGTATTTGACTTCTATGGCGATATCCATGCCACTGAGCTTTCCGCGCAGGTAATGAATACGCAGATTGCTGTCCTGCCGTTCATAGCTTATGCCATGTCTGGTCATGACGTCTACCATCTGTTGTGGGGATACCGTCAGAGGTGCTCCCAGCAAAGATACGTGCTCCTCCTTTTGTGACTCCTGCTGTACCTTCTCTTGTTGCTCCTCGGAAGCATTGGAGGTGGCAGTGGTGTCGTTATCCTCTTGAGCCAAAGCAGGAAGTGCGGCTATAGCCACCATGAGATAGAGTAAGAATCTTTTCATCGTGTCCATTCTTCCATTGCAAAAGAGAGGTCCTCCAAATGCAGGAGCACCTCCCTTAGAAATCGTTGTATTATCAGTTTACTCTGCAGTTTGGGCAGGAGCCTCAGCGGCAGGAGCTTCCTCAGCAGCCTTGGCATCGCCTGCTGCAGCAGCAGGAGCAGCAGCGTCCTTCTGCTGGCTGGCACCGAATCCGGGCAGGTTGTTAGGATTGGTGACGGGGTTCTCGATGTTCTCCATCACTGAACTGTCAGACGTTGCGGTGGGAGCTACCCATGCGCAGATAACGCTGATAATGACCATGGCAGCAGCGAGGCTCCATGTGGCCTTCTCGATGAAGTCGGTGGTCTTGCGGACACCGGCTACCTGGTTATAACCGGCGAAGCTTGAAGACAGGCCACCGCCCTTAGACTCTTGAATCAGCACGATACCGATCATCAGTATGGCTGCAATTACGATAAGAATTACAAATAATGTGTACATGTTACTTTAATTTTTAATTTTATTGTTGTTTATTATTAATTTCTCTAGGAATCTCATCTGGTCGGCGAAGTAGGCGTTCTTGTGCGGGAACTGCTGGTTAAGCCTTCCAATGATGTCGAGCGCCTTCTGGTATCTGCCCTGCTTGATGTATATGCGAGCCAGCGTCTCGGTGAAGTATTCTTCCTCTTGGTCCTCTTCGTCGGCTTGCAGCTCTTCCTGAATATCTGCTGTGGTTTCTACGTCAGCAGACTGACTGAGTTGTATGCGACCTTGCTCCTGTTGTAGGAAAGTGTCTATCAGGTCCTGTCCCTTCATCTGTGGCGCCTGTTCGGTTTCCAGCGTACTTTCCGTAGCCATCAGGTAAGCCACGTAGTCGATGGCGGCATCGGCAGGTGTAGGCTTTCGCTTGGGCTGTCCGTCCTGTTGTTGCTCCTCGTCGTCGGCAGGAATTGAATCGAGGAAATTGTCGATGAGCGCCACTGTACGATTGTTGTTATCGACACTGTTAATATTTTTCTGCGTTGCTGTGGCCTCCATGTTGCGCAGTACATAGTGTCCTGCCTCAATCATCTGGAAGATTACCTTGCGGTCAGTGATGTAGAGGGCGGCCTTACGCAGTTCCTCGTCGAATGTTTCGTCGTGCAGCAGGAAGAGATTGTGCAGCATCAGGATGCGTGCCGTCTGGAAATACGGATGCAGTGCCAGCATAGAGCGCAGCTCGTACAGCGTATCGCGGTCGAGTCGCTCCGGGTGGTTGATAAGTTCCGTCATTTCCATCATCTTATTTTTTAATATTTCTACCAGTTCGCCACGGTGGCATTGAATATCTGGTCGCAGAGGTCTTTAATAATTTCTGTCACCAGCTCCTCCTGTACGGAACTGAGTGACTGTGTGGTCTCGTAAGCCTGGGAAGCAGTAAACTGCCGCTCGAAGTCTTCCTGATGGTTGACGTTGTTCGTGAAGCGGACGTTGACGGTTATCGAGAGCTCTGTCTGTGCAGAGTAGCCCTCAGCCGACACCGACTTGTTGCGCTGCTGATACTGCGTGATTTCTCCTTCTATCTTGAGGTCACCGTTACGCTTAACTTGTGACAACTTCGTATGGCTGGCAAACTCATCCTTCAGTCGGTTGTTGAACATCGGTCCCATCGGTGCCCAGACGTATGCAGAACGAATGGGGAAGTCTGCAATCTGGATAGTCTTGGTCTTGGTGTAGTCTATGCTGGCACCGTTGAACTTATAGCTCACGGAGCAGGATGTTAAAAGTAAAATGGTAAAAAGGTAAAAAGGTAAAAGGCTGCGCAGACATCTGCCTGCACAACGAGTTGATTGATATGTTCTCTGTTGCCTCATTTTTATACCTTTTTACTTTTTTATTGTTTTACGCTTTTACCTTTATTTGTCCAGTCCATATTGTTTCAGTCTTCTGTAAAGAGTGCGGTCGCTGATACCCAGTTCCTGGGCGGCCTTCTTGCGATTGCCGCCATTGCGGTTCAGCGCTTTCTCCAGTGCCTGGCGGCTCCAGTCGTTGACGTTCAAGTTCTCGGGTTCCCGTTCTGGCTCGATATATTCCTCTGCAACAGCCTCTTCCGTTTCGCTGAATGTCGCTGGCTGGCTGCCGAAGGTGGCTGGAGCCAGTTGGGTGGGAGCCAGTTGCGATACAGCCTGGTGTGCATTGCCCTGTACGTCCTCCAGTTGCTTCTTCAGGGAACTCATCTCACGGCGCATGTCGTTGACGTTGGAGCGTAGCTCAAAGAGAATCTTGTAGAGTATCTCGCGCTCGTTCTCAAACGAGTGGTCGCCCTCGGTGCGGATGAGTGCCAGTTGGGTGGTCTCTTGGTCTTGCGGGATGAATCGGGACAGAATCTGGGGCGTAATCATCCGCTCCGTGCTGAAAATGGATATCTGCTCCGTCACACTCTTCAACTGGCGTATGTTGCCAGGCCATTTGTAGTGCATCAGCATCTGCTTCGCTTCATCCGTCAGCACCACCTTCTCCATGCGGTATTTCTCTGCCATCTCCATGGCAAACAGTCTGAACAGCAGTACAATGTCCTCACCGCGTTCACGCAGGGGAGGCATCTGGATGTTGACCCTGTTCAGTCGGTAGTAGAGGTCACTGCGGAATCGTCCCTCGCTGATGGCTTTCTCGATGTTGACATTGGTGGCAGCGACGATGCGGACATCGGTTTTGCGCACCTCAGTGCCGCCCACGGGGATGTATTCACCGTTCTCCAGTACACGCAGCAGCCTGGCCTGAGTTGCCATCGGCAGTTCGCCCACCTCGTCGAGAAAAAGCGTTCCCTTGTTGGCTACGCCGAAGTAGCCGGGTGAGTCGTTGATGGCACCAGTGAAGGAGCCTTTTACGTGTCCGAACAGTTCGGAGTCGATGGTTCCCTCAGGGATGGCACCGCAGTTGATGACGAAATATTTTTCGCGGCGGCGGGGCGAGTTGTCATGGATGATGCGTGGCAGGATGTCCTTGCCTACACCGCTTTCGCCAATGATGAGCACACTAATGTCTATCGGCGCCACCTTCAAGGCGTCGTCGAGCGCGCTATTCAATGCCTCGCAGTTGCCTACGATGTTGTAACGCTGCTTGATGCTCTGTAACTCTGAACTCTTCATTTTAATGGGCTGCAAAGGTACGAAGAAAAACTGACATTATGGCACATTTTGGCATAAATTTAACTTTCCTCGTCCGTTTCCTGCTTGGAGGCTGCCTTCTCTGTCGGTTTTTCCTTGCGGAACTGGTCTTTCGGCCGGATGGCGAAACGGGCTTTTTCACCGTCTTCACGTTTCTCGTGGAACAGCTTAGGCAGCGGATTGGCCAAAGGTTCGTCATATTGCTGACGGTTGCGGAAGATGTCGATGGCCGTATAGATAGCCTGGCGCATGGACTGCTCATCGGCTTTCCCCTTTCCTGCAATGTCGAAGGCCGTGCCATGGTCGGGAGAGGTGCGAATGATGGGCAATCCTGCCGTGTAATTGACGCCGTTGTCCTGGGCAATGGTCTTGAAGGGTGCCAGCCCCTGGTCGTGATACATGGCCAGTACTCCGTCAAAGCGTTCGAAGGTTCCTGCGCCGAAGAATCCGTCGGCAGGGTAGGGACCGAAGGCCTGTATGCCTGTGGCGGCCAGTTCGTTGATGGCCGGCTTAATGATGTCTTTCTCCTCTGTTCCCAGCAGTCCTGCATCACCGGCATGTGGGTTCAGAGCCAATACGGCAATACGTGGGTTAGAGATGCGAAAGTCGCGTTTCAGGGCGCGGTGGAAGATGGTGGCTTTCTCGATAATGGCTTCTTTGGTGATGGCCTTTGCTATGTCCTTGATGGGCAGGTGTGTGGTGACGAGTGCTACGCGCAGCACATCGTTCATCAGTATCATCAGTGCCTTCTCGCCATTACCCACGCTGGCTTCAATATACTCAGTATGTCCGGGGAATTTGAACCCTGGGCTTTGGATGGTGGCCTTGTTGATGGGGGCTGTCACCAGCACGTCATATAGCTGGCTGCGGAAGTCTGTCATGGCACGGTCCAGTGCTTTCAGTGCTGCTTCCCCAGCTTCCTGTGAAGGCTGTCCCAGTTCCACTTTCACCTCGTCGTCAAAGCATGTCAGCAGGTTGACGCGCCCGTCGCGAGCCTCTTCGGCATGGTTGATGATGCTGAATGACGCATCAATGTTGAGT
>Ga0247611_10002888_pt1 | contig 26591 bp, 19 predicted proteins | sample 177DNAGHGhighgp2_FD_192422 | JGI IMG/M metagenome (GOLD analysis project Ga0247611, IMG submission 192422) | Sheep rumen microbial communities from Palmerston North, Manawatu-Wanganui, New Zealand - 1770 DNA GHGhigh gp2 | ecosystem: Host-associated > Mammals > Digestive system > Stomach > Rumen... | reverse complement strand
GAGGTCGCGCAGCCGTGCCTCCACGCCAAAGTGCTGCAGGGTGGTGGTTATCAGGGCCAGCGTGTTGCCGAAGAGATGGCGCGACGTGACGATGTTCTTGCCGTGCTCCGAGACGGCCAGCAGGGCGTTGCTGATGGCCGCCATGCCCGAGTTGAAGGCGGTCACGTGGGCCGCTCCCGTCAGCGCCTTGACGCGCTGTTCGAGGTTGGTCACCGTGGGGTTCTCCACACGGGCGTAGTCGGGGGCTTTGATGCGGTTCGTGAAGGCGTCGGCCATCTCGGCGGCATCATTGAACTCAAACGCTACATTGTTATACAAAGGAACGGCCAGAGCTCCATAAACGTCTGGCCGAACAAAGGGGGTGTTAATAGCTATTGTCTGTTTTTTCATCCTTACCAATTTAAACCTTTTTCCAGTGATTTCCTAAATATAGAATTCTGAGGAATCCACTAATCCCGCTCGTAGTGCATACTTGACAACCTCGTGGGCCGTGTTGATGCCCAGTTTGCGGAAGATATTCTTGCGGTGGGTGGTAATCGTGTGAACGCTGGAGAAACGCTCGCTGGCTATCTCCTTGGTGGTCTTGCCCTGGGCGATGGCCTTCACAATCTCCATCTCGGTCGTTGTCAGTACGCTGGGCCGCTCTTCTTCTTCTTGCTGAATGATAATGGTCTCCAGTGCCCGCTGGCTGATGTGGCGGTTGTGGTGGCTTGTAGCTTCGAGGGCATCGCGGATATCCTTTACGGGGCCATCTTTGAACACGATGCTGAACTGATGTGATGCGTAGATGACACGACGCAGGAACTGCGGAGTCAGTTCGTCGCTGATGAGTATCCACTGCGATAGGGAAAAACGCTCAGCGACAATCAGAAGCTGGTCTTCATCGGCAAAGTCGAACAGTGTGTAGTCGAGCAGAACAACGGCACTCTCGTGCTCCTTGAGTGTGGCCACCAGTCCGGCCTTGTCCGAGGCGCGATACACCACGTTCTCCTGATCCTGCTGGAGCAGGCTCTCCAACGCGAAGCGCGTCAGTTCCTGATTGTCTGCTAAGATATATTTCCTCATCGTTTCACTTTTTCGTGTAAAGTCACGAAAAAAACTTCAATTCTTCAATTTTTCAATTCTCCATTAAATTTTGTCGAGTGCCTGCTTCAGGTCGTCGATGATGTCGTCGATGTGCTCTGTGCCGATGCTCAGGCGGACGGTCGACGGCGTGATGTGCTGCTCGGCGAGCTCCTCAGGCGACAGCTGTGAGTGGGTGGTGGTGTAGGGGTGAATCACCAGGCTCTTCACGTCGGCGACGTTAGCCAGCAGTGAGAATATCTGCAGGGCGTCGATGAACTTCCAGGCCTCTTTCTGACCGCCCTTGATTTCGAAGGTGAAGATGCTGCCGCCTCCGTTGGGGAAGTACTTCTGGTAGAGAGCGTGGTCGTGGTGGCTTGCGAGGGCAGGGTGGTTCACTTTGGCCACCTTGGGATGGTTGGCGAGGAAGTCGACCACCTTCAGGGCGTTCTCCACATGACGCTCCACACGCAGGCTCAGCGTCTCGACACCCTGCAGCAGGATGAAGGCGTTGAAGGGCGAGATGGCAGCGCCGGTGTCGCGCAGGATGACGGCACGGATGCGGGTGACGTAGGCAGCAGCGCCTACAGCATCGGCGAAAACGATGCCGTGATACGAGGGATCGGGCTTAGAGAGCGTGGGGAACTTGTCGTTCTGCTTCCAGTCGAACTTGCCACCGTCGACGATGACACCACCGAGGCTGCTTCCGTGACCGCCCAGGAACTTCGTGGCTGAATGGACAACGATGTCGGCGCCGTGCTCCAGCGGACGGATGAGGTAGGGCGTGCCGAAGGTATTATCGACGATGAAGGGGATGCCGTGCTTGTGGGCCACAGCTGCCACGCCTTCGAGGTCGAGCACGTCGGAGTTGGGGTTGCCGAAGGTCTCAGCATATACCACCTTCGTGTTGGGCTGGATGGCAGCCTCGAGGGCTGCGAGGTCGTTCACGTTGATAATGGTATTCGAAATGCCCTGAGTGGCCAGCGTGTGGGTAATGAGGTTATAGGAACCGCCATAGAGGTTGTCGGCAGCTACGATATGGTCGCCAGCCTGCACAATGTTCTGAAGGGCGTAGGTGATGGCAGCAGCACCGGAAGCCACAGCCAGACCGGCCACACCGCCTTCGAGGGCGGCAACGCGGTCTTCGAACACGCCCTGGGTGGAGTTGGTCAGACGACCATAGATATTTCCGGCATCGCGGAGACCGAAACGGTCGGCGGCGTGCTGCGAGTTATGGAATACATACGACGTGGTCTGGTAGATGGGCACGGCGCGAGCGTCGGTTGCGGGGTCAGCCTGTTCCTGGCCTACGTGGAGTTGCAAAGTCTCGAAACGATAATTTTTCTGTGCCATAATCTTTTCCTTTCTTTTTATTTGTTAGTTTTCTATTTGATTACTTTTGACGGTGCAAAGGTACAATGTTTGGAATTATCCGCCAAAAAACTTGCGATATTCGGAAAAAATACCTAATTTTGCGGCCAAGAAACTAAAAACTTTCTGTTCGGGGGCGTCAAAGTGCCTTCCAACAGAATAAAACGCTAAAATATGGCAGAAAACTTGGACGAAATCGACCTGCAGATACTGAGAACGCTGCAGAAAAATGCAAAATTAACCACAAAAGAGTTGGCGGAAAGGGTAAATCTGACGCCGACGCCAGTCTTTGAACGACTGAAACGCCTGGAGCGTCAGGACTACATCAAACGCTACACGGCCATCCTCAACCCTGAGAAGTTGGGGCAGGGCTTGCTGGTGTTCTGCAAAGTGAAACTGACGCAGATTAACCACGAGATAGCCGACCTCTTCATGCGGCGTGTGCAGCGAATCCCGGAAGTGACGGAGTGTTACAACACGTCGGGACAGTACGACTACCTATTAAAGGTACGTGCACGCGATATGAAGGCTTATCAGGAGTTTGTCATTAACAAACTGGGCACGATTGAGCATGTCGGGGCCATTGAGAGTACTTTCGTGATGAGCGAGGTGAAGCAGGATTATGGTATTAATATCTGACGAACGATGAAAATTGGCGTTTTTTGTTCTGCCAACGGGCAGATAGACCGGGATTTCTTCCGTGCGACGGAGGAGCTGGGACGGTGGATGGCTGAGCAGGGGCATGTGCTGGTGTTCGGCGGCGTGAACCAGGGGTTGATGGAATGTATAGCCCAAGCTGTCCACAACGGCGGCGGGCGCACGATTGGTGTGGTGCCCCAGATAGTGGAGAAGACGGGGCGCACGAGCCAGTATGTTGATGTGGAGATGGCCTGCGACAACCTGACGGACCGAAAGCAGCTGATGATGGACCAGAGTGACGTCTTCGTGGCACTGCCTGGCGGCATCGGCACCCTTGACGAAGTCTTCACCGTTGCGGCGTCGGCCACTATCGGCTATCATCAGAAGGTGGTGGTGCTCTATGACCTCAAAGGATTCTGGACACCACTGATAGCGATGCTCGACGACCTCCAGAGGCGCGGTATGGTGCGCGGACAGTGGCAGGACTACATCAAAATAGCCAGCTCCCTGGAGGAACTGGCTACGCTGTTAGCAACGTTTTGATTATAGGGTTTTAGCAAAGTCCTCGTCGATGCTGTTATTGATACTTTGGCAGCAGTTGGCGGAGAAGGCCTGGGCGTAGTGCATCAGGCTGTCCCACTGTTGGACGCTGAGGCCGTTGTCGATGTCTGTATGGGTGATACCGCCCTTGATTAGACCGTAGATGAAGCCTGCATTGAAATTGTCGCCGGCGCCAATCGTGCTAATGGTTTCCATAGGCTGGACGGGGTATTGCTTGCTGAAGCCGCCGGCAGCACGTACCTCGATGGGCTGCGGGCCACGGGTGTAGATGAAGTTCTTGGTGTAGAACGATATCTCGGAACGATAGACGCTGTCGGCATCCTTCTTACCGTACATGATGGCAAAGTCCTCATCGGAGCCGCGAACAATATCGGCCAGCTCAAAGTTCTCAAGGATGTTGGGCGTCAGCTTAACCACCTCGTGGCTGTGGGACGCACGGTAGTTGACGTCGTAGTAGAGGATGGCTCCGCGACTCTTGGCATGCTCAAAGAAGGCTTTTACCTGAGGACGGACGACAGGATTGATGGCGAAATAGGAGCCGAAGAGCACAATGTCGTCGGCCTCAATGTCGGGGTAGGTGAAGTCCAACCGGTCGTGCGGATGGTCCTTGTAGAATATGTATTCCGCATTGTTCTGGTCGTCAAGGAACGCCAGTGACACCGGCGACTTGGAGTCTGGGAAAACACAGACTCCCGAGGCATCGACATGGTTCGCAGTCAGGTATTTCTTCACATTCTCACCTACACGGTCATTGCCGGTCTCGCTGATAAAGGCTGCTGGGACACCGGCACGTCCCAGCGAGATAATGGCGTTGAACGCAGAGCCTCCGGGAACGGCTTTGATGGGCTGGTCGCCGCGGAAGATGATGTCGAGTACGGTCTCGCCTATTCCAATTACTTTTCTCATATTGCCTGCAAAGATACGAAAAAGTTAAGATTTAATGGATAAGAGATATGAGTTTTCGTGTCTTATTTAATATTTTTTCGTACCTTTGCAGGCTGAATATGGAATACAATACCAAGACATTGGCCTCCGGCCTGCGCGTGATTCACCTGCCGTCGACATCGTCGGTGGTCTATTGCGGTTTCCAGATTGCAGCGGGAACACGCGATGAGCGGCCTGGTGAAGAGGGCTTGGCGCATTTTTGTGAACACATGACCTTTAAGGGCACGCAGCGTCGTAATGCCCTGCAGATTATCAATGCCTTGGAGGGCATCGGCGGTGAACTGAATGCTTTTACCAACAAAGAGAGTACGGTCTATTATGCTGCCGTCCAGAAGGAGCATCTGCGTGTGGCTGTTGATGTCTTGGCCGATATGGTGTTTCATAGTCAATATCCACAGGCGGAAATCGAGCGTGAAGTGGAAGTGATTTGCGACGAGATAGAGAGCTATAATGATTCTCCTGCCGAACTGATTTATGATGAGTTTGAGAATCTGCTCTTCGGCGGTCATCCTCTCGGTCATAATATTCTGGGAACGGCAGAGCACTTGCGAACCTATACGACGGCTGATGCCATGCGCTTCACAAAGCGTCATTATCTTCCGATGAAATCGGTGTTTTTTGTGTATGGAAGCGTCGATTTTGACCGCTTGGTCATGTGGCTCGAGAAGGCGGTCCAGAAGAGCCCGGAGCCGCCAGTTGCCTTGGAGGAACAAGCCCTTCCGGATATGCCGGTGGGGGCGACGATGGTCCGTCATCGCAATACGCATCAGGCCCATGTCATGATAGGTACGCGCGCGTATGGGGCAAACCATCCTCGGCGTATGGCGCTTTATTTGCTGAATAATCTGCTGGGCGGCCCGGGAATGAATGCCAGACTGAACCTCGTGCTGCGAGAGCGTCATGGTCTGGTCTATACCGTTGAGAGTACGACCGTAAACTATGGTGATACGGGTGTTTGGTCGGTCTACTTCGGTTGTGATGAACATGATGTCACCCGTTGCAGACGATTAGTGCGTCGTGAACTTGACAAGTTGATGAGATCGCCCTTGTCGAACTCTCGCCTCATGGCCGCCAAGCGCCAGCTGAAAGGGCAGTTGGCCATTGCCTGTGACAGCCGTGAGCAGTTTGCTCTTGACTTTGGAAAGAGTTTCTTGTTTGACGGGAAGGAACGTGACTTGGATAATCTCTTCAGCCGTATTGATGGCGTGACGGCAGAGGATGTACAAGCCGTTGCAGGTGAACTGTTCCTCGAGGAACGGCTCACCACCCTTATTTACAAGTAAGTTTTTAAAGTGTTTGTTTTTGTGTTAGATGGCAACTGCCAGATAGCGGCGCATCTCCTTACGCGCTGTTCCTAAACGGTGTTCCACCGACTTATACCCTTCGCCCAAATGCTGGGAAATCTCACTGACCTTCATGCCGCCGTAGATATGCAGGCGATATATCTCACGGCAATTCTCGGGAATACGAGCCAGTCCGCGCTCCAGACGTTCTGTCAGTTCGCGTGCAGAAATGACCGATTCCATCGATGTATCTTCGCTCTCTCCGCGTTTGATGTTGTGCTCAAATTCCTCGCGGGTGCTACGGCGGCGATAGTAGTCGCAGATAAGACGTCTGGTTACTGTGTAAACCAGACAGGGTAAGGTGGTCTCCGTTATTAGCTTATCGGAGATCATTAGTCGCATGAAGACATCTTGAACGAGGTCTTCTGCGATATAGCTGCCACCAAGACGGCTGCTGACGAAGGTCAGCAGTTCGTCGCGGTGGTCGGCGTAATAGGTTTCTAATAGTTCGAAGTTATTCATTTATTCATTGATGACGGGCTTGATGGTGCCATCTTCATTGTAATAGAGTCTTTGAACCTTCAGCGAACGCAGGTGAGTGATGTCGTTTGAGGGCACGCAGTCATGATAGAACAGATACCACTGTCCTTTGTATTCTACGATACTGTGGTGAGTGGTCCAGCCAATAACGGGCTCGAGTATGACCCCCTGATAGGTAAAGGGACCATAAGGAGAGTCGCCGATAGCATAGCAGAGGTAATGGCTGTCGCCAGTGGAGTAGCTGAAATAGTACTTACCGTTATATTTGTGCATCCATGAAGCCTCAAAGAAGCGGTGTGGATCGCCTGCCTTCAGGGGTTTGCCGTCCTTGTCGACGATGATGACGGGACGTGGAGCCTCGGCAAACTGCAGGACATCGTCACTCATGCGTACGACGGCACTGCTGATGGCGGGAGCATCGGGCTTGGCGAAAAGTTGTGTCTTGTGATCGGGAGCAGGGCCAAGGTCGATGAGGCCGTTATCGTCGCCGTATTTACCGGGAATAGCCTCAAAGCCATGATAGAGGGAGTGCCACCACTGCAACTGTCCGCCCCACAGGCCGCCGAAGAAGCAGTAAATGCTGCCGTCGTCATCCTTGAACATACAAGGGTCGATAGAGAATGAGCCGCGGATGGGATGCTGTTGTGGAACAAACGGACCCTCGGGCTTGTCGGCCACGGCCACACCAAGGTGGAACACACCGTCATAGCCTTTTGCCGAGAAAATGAGGTAGTACTTGCCGTCCTTCTCTACGACGTCATTATCCCACATCTGCTTTTCTGCCCAAGGCACCTGGTCAACATCCAAAATCACACCGTGGTCGGTAGCCTCGTCGTTCTCAATATCGTTCCAAGACAGCACGTGGTAGTCACGCATTTGGAAGTGTCCGCCGTCGTCGTCGAAGCACTCGCCGGCATCCCAGTCGTGGCTGGGGTAGACATACAGGCGTCCGTTAAACACGTTGGCCGAGGGGTCAGCCATATAGTCACTCGGGAAGAGGTAACGTGGAAGTTTTGCCATAGGATTTTCTTTGTTATAGGGTTATTTGTAGAGTTTGATAATCTCGTTGATAACAGGCTTTGCCTTATACTGCCGGTCGAAGAGCAACGGGTAGTTGGTGCGTCCCTTGATGGGCCAGCCGTTGAGCCATGAGCCGCCGTCGCTGACACCCCACAGGTTAATGCGGGAGATTTGTGAACGGTGCTTGTAGTAGATGTTGAAGAGGGCAAGCCAGCGCTCGTCCAACTCTTTCTGCTTAGCAGTAGGCAGTCCTTCTGTGTAGGGGTTGTATTTCTGCTGCAGTTCGAAATTCTGGCTGATGTCTGCACCACCGAATCCCTGCGGATTGGGCAAAACGTTGATGTCGAGCTCCGTAATCATGACTTTCACACCGCAGGCTGCAAAGGCATCGATAGACTTCTCGTATTCCTCTAAGTTGGGGTAATCCAGACCATTGTGGCTCTGCATGCCAACACCGTCGATGCGCAGCCCTTTTGCTTTCAAGTTGTTTATCAGACGACAGACGGCCTCACGCTTCTTGGCTCCGGCCATTGAGTAGTCGTTGTAGTAAAGTTCGGCGTCAGGGTCGGCCTCATGGGCGGTCCGGAAAGCAATCTCAATGAACTCCTCGCCAAGCAGGTTATAGTAAGGTGACTTGCGGAATGAACCATCGTCTTCAATGGCTTCGTTCACAACATCCCAGCCGTGTATCTGTCCCTTGAAATGGCCGACGACGGTCTTGATGTGTTTGATGAGACGTGCTTTCACCACTTCTTTAGACGCGCGCGAGGCAGCATAGCCGTTGGTGAACCACCAGTCGGGTGCCTGCGAATGCCACACCAGACAGTGGCCGATGACCTTCAGCTTGTGCTGCTCACAGTAGCTGACGAATTTGTCGGCCACGCGGAAGTCGAAAATACCCTCGGCAGGTGCCAGCGTCTCCGGCTTCATACAGTTTTCTGCTACGGCGCAGTTGAAGTGTTTGTCCATGATGGCATCGGCCTCGGGCACCTGACCGTCGCTTTGCCACTGGTTGATGGCTGCGCCGATAAGGCAGTATTTGCCGATAGCATCCTTCATACCCTGCTGAGCCATTGATGCCAACGGCATCATGGCCAGACAGAGTGCAAATATCTTAATGATTTTATGCATTATTGTTACGTGCCTCGATTTCCTTATTGATTTCGTCGAGTCTCTCATCGGTAAGAGGATACTTGTAGATAAGACATCCAACAACGACAAGCAGAATGGCGGGAATTATACAAGTGAACACCAGGATAGCGTTCTGGGCTATTTCTGAATAATTAGCCAGCTTGGTGTAATAGGCATTTACCGGAGCACTGATAAATGATGCAAGGAATACCACAACGAAGATGCTGAGCACCAGTTGCAGGCACTTGTTTGCTTTGAATTCCTGCCACATTTCACCGAAGGAAACGGGCTTCTCCGGTGTTGTAGTGATATTTTCTTTGCTACCCATGAAGCAGAGCATCAAGAGGACAAAGCCGACGAGTGCAAATACACATGTAACCGTGAACCATGCGCTGGGGGCTATGGGTAAAGCGGACTCTTCACTGGCGAAGTTGAAGCCAATCCATCCCATTACAAGAGGAGTAATCCAACCGGCAATAGAGAAACCGGCCTTGAAGGCAACGCCGGCAAGTGCGTTGACGGTAGCTGCGGGTCTGTTTCCCGTGCGGTATTCTGCCTCGGTGATGACCTCCGGCACAAGTGCCCACATCAGTGAACCGACAAGCAGTCCGACACCGGTCATGACCTTTGCAATCTGAACAAGCGTGTTGAGGCTTGCAACATCAAAGAATTTGCCAATGGTGAACAAAATAGCGAATCCGATAAGTCCGACGGTGAGCAGTGTATAATAAAGGCCTTTCTTACCCAGCCATCTTTTCAGCATAGGCAGAGCGGGCAAGATGACGAAAGCAGGAATCGTACCAATAGCCATAAATGTTGCCTGGTTCCAGTCGATAGCCTCGTGGACACACATGGCGAGACCGATGGGGAAGCCGGCCTGAACAACAATCTGACCGATGTTGGCGCATACCATTCGCGTAGAAGTAAGGATAAGTACCTCGTCGTTATCGCGAGTCATACTTGCCATGATAGAGCCGTAAGGTATATTCACTACCGAATAAATCATGCTCAGCACGGTATAGCTGATTGTAGCATAGGCAATCTTCAGGCCTGTGGACCAAGTGGCAGCCTGGGGAAGCATCAGCAGGCAGGCGGCAACGGTAAGAGGAATACCGCCATAAAGAAGATAAGAGCGATATTTTCCTAACTTGGGATTGCGATTGTCAATATAACGACCGACTACAGGACTCCAGAAACAGTCAATGAGTCGAACTGCGAGAATCAGTCCGCTGACAAAAGCTGGATTGAGTTTCAATACTGTAGTAAGGTAAATCATCAGGTAGCATGCTACCGTTTGGAAAATCAGGTTTTGCGCCAAGTCGCCGGATCCGAATCCGATGCGCTGAGCCCATGAAAGCTTGTAAAAGCCTTTTGTTTCGTTTGTTGTCATAGTTCTTGGTTTTTATTTTTTGCGGGCAAAGGTACAAAGAATTCCCGATTCAGATGTTTCCTTTTGTAGCAGTTATTATTGTTTTTTGTTTCATCTCGGTAAAATCGGGTGCTCCCGTCGTCTCCGAACGATTTCTTTTTTGTACATTTGCAAACGCTAAAAACAAACCGAAAATGATGAACCTAAAGCGTTTTTACCTTGTTGTAATGGCAGTATTGACCGGTGTCGTGGCCATGCAGGGCGCAGTCCGCCTGCCGCAGTTGTTTCAGTCAGGCATGGTCCTGCAACGAAACCAACCCGTGCCTGTTTGGGGATGGGCCGATGCTGGCGAGTCAGTGACTGTCACCTTCTTGAAGAAAGTTTATACGGTTACAGCCGATACCAATGGCTGTTGGCGGGTCAATCTTCCTGCCATGAAGGCTGGCGGCCCCTATGAGTTGCGCGTCAACGACCTGGTGTTGTCAGACGTGTTGGTAGGTGACGTATGGTTGTTGTCCGGACAGTCCAACATTGATGTGACTATCGAGCGTGTCTATCCGCAATATATCGATGAAATCGACCATTTCTCACTCGAAAAGGTTCATGTTTTCCGTGTACAGAATGAGACTAGTGCCCATGGCGTGAAGAATGACATACGCCCGACGAATACCAATTGGAAGACGCTGACGAAGCAGAATGTCTGGCTTTTCTCTGCTGTCGGCTCCTTCCTTGGCAAACGCATGTGGGAGAAATATAAGGTGCCGCAAGGTGTCATTGTCAACAGCTGGGGCGGTACGCCCATTGAAGCATGGATTAGTGCAGACTCGCTGCGACGTGACTATCCGCTGCTGGTGGAGAAAACGCGTTTGTATGACAATCCAGACTTCGTCATGGCTCAGCAACGTGCCAACACCTTGGCCGATCAACGGTGGAATGCATTACTCGAGGAGATAGACCCGGGCGTACAGCAGCATTTCACCAGCCTCGATTATAACGATGCCGACTGGCAGACCGTTAATCAGGACAACTGGCAGTGGCGTGGCATTGGTACCATTTGGCTCCGCCAGCATGTCCATATAGATAAGGAACACGCGGGAAAGGCTGCCCGTCTGTTGCTGGGAACGCTTTATGATGCCGACATCACCTACGTCAATGGTCAGCAGGTGGGACGCACCTACTATCAGTATCCGCCACGTCGCTACGACCTGCCCGAAGGACTGCTACGCGAAGGCGACAATGTCATCACCATCCGCTTCGTCAATAAGAACGGGGCGGCGCACTTTATTCCGCAGAAGCCTTATCTCATTGCCTTTGGTGAGGACCGCTTTAGCCAAAATCCTATGCCAGCTGATGTCATTCCGTTGGGTAAAGAGTGGAAATCGCATGCTGGTGCGAATATGCCTGCCTGTCCCAGTGGCGATGTAAGCCTGCAAAATATGGCCACTACTCTGTATAATGCTGTGGTCCATCCGCTGGCTCCCTTCGCCCTGTCGGGCGTGGTGTGGTATCAGGGTGAGTCAAATACGGGCAATCCTGCTCCGTACGCCGACTACCTACAGAAACTTATGGGGTGCTGGCGCGATACTTGGCAGAAGCCGGAGTTGCCTTTCTGTATAGTGCAATTGGCCAACCATGATGGTCGGCAGCAGACGGGGGATCCATCGCCCATCCTGCCGCAGACGGCACCTGTGAACAGTAATTGGGCGCGGTTGCGTGAGGCCCAACGCATGGTTGCCAACCATGACGCCCATGCCGAACAGGCCTGCATCATCGACCTCGGTGAAACCGTCGATATTCACCCGCTGCGCAAAAAAGAAGTGGCCGAGCGCATCGGGCTGTGCTTTGATCGTCTCGTCTATAAGGACAAGACGGTTCTGTTGTCACCGCAGCCCGTCAGCGCTGATTTGCAAGGCTCCGATATCATTATAACCTTTGACCAGCCTTTGTCATCGGAACGTTCTGTTGATGTTCCTGAGTTTGAGGTTGCTGGCGTGGATGGCCGTTTTGTTAATGTGGATTCGGTTAGGGTTGTGGGCAGCAAAGTGACGTTGAAATCGCCCATTTCTGCGCCCGGAAAGGTACGCTATGCGTGGAAGGATAGTCCACAGGCGGTTCTCCGTAGTGCCACTGGGCTTCCCGTGTCGCCTTTCGAATATTCGCTGAAATAGTTGCAGGGTTCGTATTATTTTCGTACCTTTGCCACCACAACTAAAACAATCAACATGAAACGGGTTTTGAAGGTAGTGGTGGCATTGTTGCTACCCTTGTCATTAGCGGCACAAGAAAAGGTGTCCGTATTCGTTTATTCGCCAGCCCCCGGCGATGGTATGCATATTGCTGTGCAGGAGGGGGATGTCTGGAGGGAAGCGGGACGGCTTTGCTCCTCTGACTATGGTACGTGGGGCGTTGAGAAGAAGATGTTCCATCCCTCTGTTTGTCGTGCACAGGATGGCACGTGGCGCTTGGTGTTCCAGGTTAATGACCGGGCTCCGCTCTTTGCCGCCTCCTATAGTCGCGACCTCGTCAATTGGCGACCACAGGACTATCCCATCATGTCGACGAAGCAATGCTTGGAGCCTGTAGTGTTCCCCAATCCAGACGGCACGTTCGATGTCTATTACAAATCGTCGCAGGGAAAACGTTGGACATCGGTGACACCGAACTTCCGCGACTTTGCACCCGACCGCGCCAGTCAGATTGGCGACGATGCGTGGGTACGCGATACGGCTACAGTTAGTGGCAAGTGTTACGAGGGCAATGGTTTTGAGATTTCATCGATGGAATGGATGAAAATTGAAGAATACTTCCGTCAGTCTGGCGAGGATTGGCGTAAGACGAACGAACGTATGCACGATGATGCCAAGAACCCTGTTTTGCCTAAGGAACCTGTTTGTGCGACGTTGGATGTCGACCCGTCTCGCCAGAAAACCATCAGCGACAAGCTCATTGGTATCTTTTTCGAGGACATCAGCTATGCCGCCGATGGTGGTCTATATGCCGAACTGATACAGAATCGCGACTTCGAATACTCGCCGAGAGACCATCGTGGATGGACGGCTACTACCGCTTGGCATTCGGCGAGACCGATTCAGATAGAAAACGGTCATCCTCTTAGTGCCAATAATCCTCATTATGCCATAGTCACAACGGACACGCTTTGGAATGAGGGATGGGACGGCATCGCCGTGGAGAAAGGTAAAAGGTACGATTTCTCGATGTTTGTCCTGGGCGGCGGTCAGGAGCAGGATTTTATGATTCTGCTTGTCAGCGAGGATGGCACCGTGCTGGCCAAGAGCAAACTGAAGACTGCGGCTGGCGCTTGGACGCAGTATGCCACCGTACTAACTGCCAAAGGCAGCAGTGTCAAGGCTCGCTTGGCCATCGTGCCACTGAAGGAAGCCCGTATAGGTGTCGATATGATTTCGCTATTCCCGCAGGAGACATTCAAGAATCGCAAGAACGGTCTGCGTAAGGATTTGGCGCAGGTCATCGCCGATCTTCATCCCAAGTTTGTGCGTTTCCCTGGTGGCTGTATGAGCCACGGTCAAGGTTTGGAGAATATCTACCACTGGAATCATACTGTTGGTCCTTTACAAGATCGAAAGCCCGACTTCAACATCTGGAACTACCACCAGACGCGTGGTTTGGGCTTCTATGAGTTCTTCCAGTTCTGCGAGGACATCGGTGCCGAGCCGTTACCGGTTTTGTCAGCCGGTGTTCCGTGTCAGAACTCCGCCAACAATGCTCAGGGTATCGGTGGCCAGCAGGGTGGTATTCCTATGGCAGATATGCCCGCTTATGTGCAAGAAATACTCGATCTCATCGAATGGGCCAATGGCGATCCCGCTACCTCCAAGTGGGCAAAGATGCGTGCTGATGCCGGGCATCCGGATCCTTTTAACCTTAAATATATAGGACTGGGCAATGAGGACATCATCTCCACCGTCTTCGAGGAGCGTTACGAGATGCTTTGTTGTGCTATTCGTGCCAAATATCCCGACATCAAGATATGCGGCACCGTAGGTCCGTTCCATGCGCCGAGTGCCGACTATATGGAGGGCTGGGAGTTCACCAAGTCGCATCCCGACCTTCAGTATATGGTCGATGAACACTATTATGAGTCAACGGGGTGGTTTATGCATAACCGCAAATATTATGACGGCTACGACCGCTCTGCCGCCAAGGTCTATTTGGGTGAGTGGGCTGCTTCGACGCGAACGAAGCGTCCTAATGTGGAGACAGCCCTGGCCGAGGCCTTGTACCTCACCGATATAGAGCGCAACGGTGATGTTGTGGAGATGACCTCCTATGCACCCATGCTCTGCAAGGATGGTCACTCCAATTGGAATCCCGACATGATTTACTTCTCGAACACCGATGTCCGCACGACACCTGCCTACGAAGTGCAGCGCCTCTTCTCTGTCTATGGTGGTGATACCTATATAGCATCGTCGTTTAGCGGCATTGACTCCACCTGCCAGCATCGTGTCGGCGCCAGCGTCGTTCGAAACTCAAAGACGGGTAAGACCTATCTCAAGCTCGTTAATGCCCTGCCTTGTGAGTTGCATCTGACTGTCGATGGCTTGACTATTCCTGCCACTGCTAAGACTGAGGGCTTCGAAGGAAAGCCCGAAGAGCAACATCTCGAAATGAAGCGTAGCGAGGTGGGTTCTGCCATTGTTTTACCGCCATATTCCTTCCGTTCCATCGAACTTTAATCCAATAATTAATAATCATTATGACCTCTAAATCATTATTACTTTCAACCTTTGTCATCGCAATGACAGTGTCGGTACGGTCGCAAATTGTCATCGATGTTGATGCTAACCTACGAGGCCCGAAAATCAGTCCTACGCATTATGGCATCTTTTTTGAGGATATCAACCATGCAGCTGATGGCGGTATCTATGCCGAACTCATCCGTAATCGTTCGTTTGAAGACGGACCGAGCTATGGCGCTCCTGCGGATATGCAGGGCTGGAGTACTCGCTCAACTTCCCCATCGCAGCTTACTGCCCGCCTCATCCAGCCATCTAAAAAGGTGAAACTGTTGAACGATGTCCAGCAAAACGCACTTGAGTTATCTGTTAATGCGACAGCATCACATCCCGTCAGTCTGATTAACGAAGGCTTTTGGGGCATTAATAGCGTTCAGGGCCGCACCTATCGTCTTAGCTTTTGGGTGAAGGGAAAGTATGATGGTCATATTCGTGCTATCCTTTGCGATAAAGCAGGAACTTCTGTCTATGCAGAGACAAAAATTAGCGGTTCCATCGGTAAAAACTGGACCAAGCTGACTGCCAAGCTGACAGCGACAGCCAATGACCCACGGGCACAGTTTGCCCTGCTGTTTGATGGTAAGGGAGCGCTTCAGTTAGATGTTGTGAGCCTGTTTCCTCCTACCTTTAAGAATCGCGAAAACGGTCTGCGCCCCGACTTGGCGCAGATGCTATATGAGATGCATCCTAAGTTCATGCGCTTCCCTGGCGGTTGTTTCGTTGAAGGCCAGATTTCGCCGGAGAATGCCTTCCGTTGGGAACGCACCATCGGTCCCATCGAGGAGCGCCCCGGCCATTGGAATGTGAACTGGGGCTACCGTACTACAGATGGTATCGGCTTCCATGAGTATCTTCAAATGGCCGAGGACCTCGGCGCCATCCCCCTTTATGTGGTTAATGTAGGTATCTGGCACGGCGGACAGACCTCTGTCGATTCGTTGCAGCCCTGGATTGACGAAACACTGGCCGCTCTGGAGTATGCCAATGGCGATGTGACCACCAAGTATGGTGCTTTACGTGCCAAGAACGGCCATCCGGCCCCTTTCAATATAGAGTATCTGGAGATTGGCAACGAGAACAACCAGCCCGACCCCCGTCAGCAGAGCGACCACTACTACGACCGTTTCCGACTGTTCAAAGAGCAGATTCTGAAGAAATATCCCAATATGCACCTCATCGGCAACGTTGCCGCCTGGGGTACAGACACGCCGAAGTGGGAGAGTCGTGAGAGCGTCGAGCTACTGGACGAGCACTACTACCGCAACCCATCGTGGTTTGCCAACAATTTCCATAAGTATGATACTTACGACCGGAAAGGTCCGAAGATTTACGTTGGCGAGTATGCCGTTACCGATGGATTCGGCGATTTAGGCAATATGAATGCCGCTTTGGGCGAGGCCGTCTATATGATGGGTATGGAGAATAACTCCGATATCGTGCCCCTGAATTCGTATGCTCCCATCTTCGTCAACGAGAACGATGCCCGCTGGCGTCCCGATATGATTCGCTTCAACTCCAACCGTGTCATGGGCACACCTTCTTATTATGTACAGATGCTCATGCCTCGCAACATCGGTACACAGGTAGTGAAGCTGAGTCAGACCGATCCCTATAGGGGTGCCGCCTTTAGAAAAACCTTAACGCCGCAGAAGAGTCGCGTGGGCTATGCCACCTGGAGCACCAAGACGTCGTTCACCCACATGGACCCGTTGCCCAAGACAGGAAAACCCGATTTCTTGGTTGGCGACTGGAAGGTCACCGACGGCATCTTGAGTCAGACGAGCCACCGCGAGCAGTGCATGGCCTTGTGTACCGCCGAAGTGGGCGACCACTATACCCTGAAGTGCCGCGCTCGCAAGGACGAGGGTCGTGAGGGTTTCATCATCGTCTTCAATTACGTGGACGAACATAACTACTGCTGGGTGAATTTCGGCGGCTGGGGTAACACGCAGCATGCTCTGGAGCAGGTTAACGGTAGTGGTAAGTCGCAGACAGCCATCAAACCAGGCCGTGTGGAGGCTGGTCGCTGGTATGATGTGACATTGACCGTCAGCGGTGACTCTGTCAAAGCTTGGCTTGACGATGACCTGGTGTTTGATACTGTGCTGAAGCAAGACACCTCAACCGATGTGTTCTCGAGTGCTACCATCGACGACCAGACGGGCGAACTTATTGTCAAGATTGTCAATTCGCGGGACGAGAGCACCACGGCCCGACTGAACATCAGTAACTTTGCGGTGAAGCGAGCCAAACTCATCCGACTGTGCGCTAATACAGGTTACGACGAGAATACCCTGCAGCAGCCAACCAACATCAGCCCAACCGAACACGAGCTGTCGCCGGACAATAATAATATAGAGGTAGATTTGCCGGCTTACTCGTTGAACATTATCAGAATCAAAAAGTAGAAATAACTATGAAGAAATCTCTTTTGATTGTTTGCCTCTTCGCTGTTATGGCGTTGCAGGCCCGTACGTGGACCCCCAGTCAGGTAAAGGACATCATTCGTAAAGTCAATACCTACTGGCAGACGAATAACAAGGCCGAGGTTCGCTCGTTCTGGGACAATGCTGCCTACCATACCGGTAACATCGAAGTGTGGAAACTGCTGAGGGACCAGCAGATGCTCGACTACAGCATCCGCTGGGCTGAGTTCAATGATTGGAAGGGGGCCAAGGAGGCCGACCCAGCCAAGTGGAAGTACAAGCAGTACGGCGAGGGACAGGACTATGTACTCTTCGGCGACTGGCAAATCTGCTTCCAGACCTACATCGACCTTTATCACATCACGAAGGACGAGCGCCGTGTGGCCCGCGCCAAGGAGGTGATGGGCTACGAGGCCGACTCCGAGGCTCACGACTACTGGTGGTGGGCCGATGCCCTCTACATGGTGATGCCCGTGATGACCAAGATGTATAAGCTGACGGGCAACGAGAAATACCTGCGTAAGCTCTACGAGAATCTGCTCTATTCCGACAGTATCATGCTCGACCAGGAGACTGGCATCTATTTCCGCGACGGCAAGTATGTCTATCCCAAACACAAGTCGGCCAACGGTAAGAAAGACTTTTGGGCACGCGGCGACGGTTGGGTGCTGGCCGGTCTGGCCAAGGTGCTTCAGGACATGCCTGAGACCTACGTCCGCCAACCTTTCTTTGTCGAGAAGTACACTCGTCTGGCGCGCGCCGTGGCTTCGCTACAACAGCCGCAGGGCTACTGGACCCGTTCCATGGCCGACCCTCAACATGCCCCAGGTCCTGAGACTTCGGGAACTGCGTTCTTTACCTATGGTCTGCTGTGGGGAGTCAATAACGGCTATCTGTCAAAGAAGGAGTTCGCTCCCGTCATTGCAAAGGCGTGGCGCTACCTGACAGAGACCGCTCTGCAGCCTTCGGGTAAGGTGGGTTATGTCCAGCCCATCGGCGAACGTGCCATTCCCGGCCAGACCGTTGACCAGAACAGCCAGGCCAACTTTGGCGTCGGTGCTTTCCTGTTGGCAGCCTGCGAATATGCGAGGTATCTTGCCGTTCCGATGAGGGCCGCCAAGCGATAACGTCGAGAGGTTATCTTTATATAAAAACCATCGCGCGTATCGAGGTTAGTCGATACGCGCGATGGTTTTGTTAATTCAGGTAATAGCTATCCACAATTATTTATCGTCACTTTATAGTAACAACCTGGTGCTACCAGTTTGTTTTATTGGCAGAATCAGGTCTTAGTACTAATGGTGCATGTGAGTTCTCGCATCTAAATATTACAGGCACCGCACAACCCATTCGTACGACTCTCCCTCCCAACTGTCCCGGTTCCCATTTAGGCATCTTCTTAATAATGCGAAGAGCTTCTTTGTCTAATTGAGAATTTACCGATTTGGCTATGCTAAAATCGGTAAGTCTTCCGTCTGTCTCTACATAGAACTTAACGACAACGCGCCCCCCTATTCCTTTCTTCATGGCACTTTTGGGATAGTGCATATTTCGTTTTATAAAGTCCGACAGGGCTTTGTCGCCTCCTGGTCAAAATATAACTTATTTCAGTTTATCTCCATGAGATACGATTCTATCTCATGGAGTTACGCGCGAAACTCCACGACTTTTGCGCAAAAGTCGGCCCCTTTTGAAAAATACTCGGCCCCTGTTGCGAAAAAGTCGTGCTCTTATCCCTGAAAATAGTTTATACGCAAAAATACCTAACCACCTAACCCAATAGGGTTGAAACACCGATACACAAAGGGTTTCAGATGGGTTAGGTGTTTGCCAAACACCTACCTGACACCTACCCCAAACCTACCTCTGTTAGTGCACCACAACCACCACCTCCTCTTGTCGAAACTCTGCACGTACACGTTAATAAGAGCTGTCCCCAAAGTAGTACTTAATGAAATTGAAAAAGTGAGGTCTGGGGTACCTCTGGGTTAGGTGTTTACGCAACACCTAACCCTTCTCAAATCCCCTGTACATCGGCGTTTCAGACCTGTTTGGTTAGGAGGTTAGGTCTTTTCGCAAATTCTGTCGTCGCAACACGAATTCATCCACTCATCACAGGGAAACAACTTTTCCTCTTTTCAAAAAAGTTTGTTACTATTTGCAATAATATGGCGATTTGTGTGTATATATAAGTAGAAGACGTCAAAAATGGAACAACAGACAACAATCCTGATCAGCGACCTACGTCAGCATAAACCTGCCGCCTGCCAACGACTGTTTGCAGTCTATGGCCCGATGGTGTTCCGTATGGTGCATCGCATCGTGACGCGACGCGAGGATGCCGAGGAGGTCTATCAGGATGTGTTCTTCAAGGCTCTGCGGAGCATCGATGGCTATGACTCTGGTCAGGCGACACTCGCCACTTGGCTTAACCGGATAGCTTACCACGAGTCGCTCAACTTCGTCAGAGGCCAGAAGCCTGACATGGTCTATATGGACGACCGCAAAATGGGCATCGACACAATGGATGATACCTCTGACGATGCGTCTCGGGACGAAGAGACTATACAGAAGCTGGAACAGGCACTAGAGAAACTGCCGCCACACGAACAGGCCATCGTGAGTATGTTCTACTATGACAACATGAGCCTCGCCGACATCGCCTATGTCACAGGCTCCATTACCTCTACCGTTGGCTCACAGCTGAGCCGTATCCGCAAGAAACTCTACCGAATCATCAAAACGCTCTGAACAATGAACGAACTCAAGAATGATAAGTGTCTGCAGGAAGCCGTTAACAGACGGGAGCAGAAGATGCCGCCACTGTCTGACGAACTCAATGAGAAATTGTTGAGGAACCTCTCTTCTCTAGAGCCTGAGAACCAATTGCATTCCAGACCCTTCTCCCTTTGGAGGGGGTGGAGGATGAGGCTCCTTGTTACAGCCGTCGCTGCCAGCATCGCCCTGCTCATCGTGCTCAACGTTGGAAAGACGGAAACACCGCAGGAGCCTCTGGTGGCGCAGCAGATGGTGAAGCCGACGACAGCCGCGTCGCAACCTGTCGTTGAGGTGTCGCAGCCTACGGTCGTGGCCGACGGGCAGCCAGAGGAACAGCCAGTCAACGAGGTCAGCGAGACTGCGGCTCCGGCGGCAGAGCCTACAGCAACGGAAAAGGTAGAAACACCCCGTCACTTCGCCGCTCACCGCGTTCAGGATGTTACGTCGCCAAAGGATGAAATGCTCTTCCTGGCCTCTACATCTTATATGGTTGCACCTAAGAGCTACAAGGGATTAGTGGAGTCAGAGAACAGTTCTGCTGTCCAGTTGCCAACGAAAACGGCATCACAGAACCGTCCACAGGTGCCCTCTATCAAAGATAATCTTCATAAGCTGACGAAGAAAGAACGGAAACAGGTGGCCGTGCTCGGCGCCATAGCCGCCAAGCGGTGGCACATCGACATCCACACCATGAACAGCATGCGCTATGGAGCACGAACGGTGACATCCGATTTCTATCTGGAACTGCATGGCGACACGCTGCAGAGCTACCTGCCCTATCTGGGACAGGTGCAGGTGTCGCAGCTCTCGCCCTCGATAGGCCTGAATTTCAAGGAGCTCGTAAGGCAGTATCAGGAGAGTCGTCCGAAGTCAAAGTACACGCAACTCGACATTGACGTCAGAACGCGCGAAGACTCCTATCATTATGTGATAGAAATCTACGACTCTGGCGAGGCTTCCATCCGCGTGCGTGGCCAGCATCGCGACCCCATCAGCTTCGATGGCACATTGGAAACAGAATAACTAAAAGCCAATTAACCTATGAAAAAAAGTCTTGCCGTCATCGTGCTGGCACTCATCGCCAGTGTCGCGAGTGCCCAGAAGTGTAAGGTGCTGAACCAGGAAACAGGACTCATCAGGTTTGAGGTGGACGAGAACCTGCCTGAACCAAAGAATGCTTTGTTTTACTATGACTCGGCAGAGCAACAGGCACGGGTTTTGGTTAGTAATTCTGTTCCGTATGGCTACAAGCCCGAGATTCTGGCTTATAGCTTCGCTGACGAGAAGATGGCCTCCATGCGCGAGGATGTGTTCCTCGATGCGTTGGTTAAGGCCTATGCCGACCACCGTCCGTTTGTGCTATCGCCCGATGCGGTGTGGCAGCTCATCAGCTTCAATTTCAGCGAGTATGTCAACAGCCACTCTGAGGAAATGCGCTCGCTGCTGGTGTCTCACGAAGGGGTGAAGGACCTGATAATCATGACGGAAGAGGATATCCTGGGTGATAAGAATGCCGATTGGAGTGACATCTTCGAGAAATTCTCGACGGCCATTGCCGAAAATACCAAGGGCGATATTGCTCAGCTGATGACCTCAGACTTCACAACCACAGGTCCGACGGAGCGTATCGCCTCACAAATTACGCTGATGGAGTCGCTGAAAAGTTATTTCCACTATGTCGCAGGACGCATCGCTTGTGGTATTCCCAACATCACGCTGAAAGGTACACCTGACGACTGGCGCAAGGTGGCAGAGAAGGTGCAAGGGCTGGAGAAGTACAACATGGGATGGTGGACCAAGGAACTAAAACCCATCATGGCGGAGTTCGTGAAGACTGCAGAGGGACATCCCGACAAGAAGTTCTGGAAGGATATCGTGATGCAGGACCGTCCAGACCGCCTGCGTGGAGGTGGTTGCAGTCTTGAGAAGCCTACCGACCTCGATGGCTGGGTGGTGAAACTCTTCCCTGACATGAAGAAAGGGCAGATGCGAGCCACCATCCTTTATGGACGGATGCAAGGCGCAGAACTGTCGAACGTGCAGTTCAAGTACCAGCTGATAGACCCCATCACGATGAAGGTGATTGAAGAGACGGACATCATGCTCTATGCAGGATTCGTAGGCGTGACGGTCGATAAGGCCACAGGTGCATTGGAACCCAAGATGGGGTGGGTTGCTCGCAAGGTGGACGAGGATGCCGAACTGGTGGCACGACTCACAGGCTCGACAATCTCATTAACGGAGTCGGGCACAAAGATAAAGACGGTGCCTGAGGCGTTGAAGCGTGAGAAGTACTATAAGCGGCTCCACTTGACGTTCGAGGACAAGGTCGTCGTGCCCGAGTGGATGGACAGCATCCAGATTGACAACTTCACCATCGAGGGCTATATGACTGCTGCAGAGCAGACTCAGCTCAAGAAACGGTTTCCCAAGGCCAATGTGAAGCGTTTGCTTCATAACACCACAACGCGCAGAGACCTTGCTCCTGGTCAGTATGCTTATCGCCTTGACAGCATCGTGAGCGCATCATCATCCGGATTATCTGTTTTTCGTCTCGCATACGACGAGCAAGGCCGTATATCGGAAATGATAAGGCATTATTCGTTTGATTCAACCCCCCAAAAGAGCCTCTACCATTATGATGAACGCGGCTTCTGTGTAAGAGAAGACCAATACGAAATGGAGAACGGCAATGATGTGCTGACAATGGTGCGTGAAGTTACCTATACCGACGAAGGCCGAATAATGAAACGGGAATCGAAAATGTTCGACGAAAAGGGAAAGCTGGTTCGTCACGACACAAACAGCTACACCTACGACCAGCGTGGAAATCGTGTAGAGGAATTGAGCGAATTTGAATACAATAGCAGATCATCCGGCAAGTCGAAAAGAACCTCTGTGTACAATGCACTTAACCAAGAGGTAGAAGAGGTAGTGTATGGCTATAATGCAACGGAAGATAAATTCTTTCCGAATATCACGGACAAGATGGAATATGATGTGCAGGGCCGTGTGAACCATTATACAACCATCTCAACGAATGGGTGGGACGACGATAAGATGGAGAGCTTCATTGAATATACTGAACAGAACGGTCAGGTGGTGCGTGAGACGCGCAAGCTCAAAAGTTCACGTGACGACAATTGGTCGGTAGAAATAACGAATCGCGCTTACGACACTTATGGTAATTTGGTGCGTGAAGACCGTGAGAAGGACGGTACTTATAGTGGTTCCACCAACTACTATTACGACCTTGCCACCAAAGCAGAGAACGTACAGGGGGTTGACTGGTACGACAAACCAGGTATGAGTCTTCTGAGAGTGGGTTTGCTCAGCAATGCATGCAACCGCAAGTACCGCATCACGCGCATCAGCAGCGTTAACGCCTCTGGCGACTTCGAGGGCTTGAGTGACTCAAACGCCACGGGTTCCGACGTGAGGTTTTATTACACAAGCCTCCCCTAACGGAAGCGTCACCTTCTTAAATAAGTTAATCAAAAATGAAGAAAGTTTATTTAGCAGCATTACTGGCATTCATCACCAGTCTCGCCACAGCTCAGAACGGCGTTACCTTTGTGGTCGATGAGGGTCTTGCACCTGTCGATAATAAATTTGGTATGGAGAAATACTTAAATAGCGGCTCCGGTGCGATTTATGGCATCTTCCGCGACGAAGGCGTTCCTGGCGATACCCATGCCATGATAGCCAGGAGTTTTTCTGACGACGAGCATTTTTACACCTTCACGGGCAAAGACCCCTTCTTCAAGACGATTGTGAGGGCCTACGCCGAGCACCGTCCGCTGGTGCTCTCGCCCGACATGGTGTGGCTGCTCATCAGTCAGGGATTCGCCCGCTATGTGAACGCCCATGCAGAGCAGCTGCGCGACCAGATTGTTAGCCATACAGGAAAGATGACCCTCGTGGTACAATCCGACAAAGAATTGCTCTCCGATGATGCCGACTGGCCGAAAATGATGGCTGACTTCACAGCACAGATTAACGATGCCACCAAGGACGATATTGCCAAGACCATCACCGCTGACTTCACCACAACTGGCGTCACCGAGCGCATCACCTCGCAGATTACGCTGATGGAGACTGTAAAGAATTATTTCGACTATGTGGTCCATTATTTAGCCTGCGGCATTCCCTCCATCACACTTACAGGAACTCCCCAAGACTGGCAAAAGGTGCTTGAGAAAACACAACAGCTCGGGAAGTATGGTGTGGGCAAATGGATCAAGGAACTGAGGCCCATTCTGAAGGAGATTGTTAAAGCTTCAGAAGGAATGGCCGACCAGGCTTTCTGGCAGAGCATGGTCAAAAAGGGACGCGTTGATGAATTGGCTGGTGGCGGGTGTGTTTCGGGCAAACCGACAAAGCTGGATGGCTGGATACTCAAGTTCTTCCCTGACGAGAACGGACAGACGCTCGATAAGGTGCTACACACCCACAAGATGCCGGCAGAGCGTGTGTATGTCGATTTCAGGTACAAGGTTATCAGCCCTGCCGATGGAACGGTCCTCAATGATGTGCCGATGCAGCTTGTTGCAGGCTTCATCGGAACAGATGTGGACACCCTGACGCATGCCCTTACGCCCAAGATGGGGTGGGTGGTACGACAGATGGAGGGCAACGATAGCATCGTGAAGCGGCTCCAGGAGATGGACTCAGAGAAATCCTTTATGGGCATCGACTTACGTGTAAACAAAGTGCCCGAACACCTTGCACAGCTGAAGCACATCAAGAGGTTGCGGCTGGAATTTACTGGCGAAGTGGAACTGCCCGAGTGGTTCTACGACCTGCAGATTGACCAATTGACCATAGATGGCAAGATGAGCGAAGAAGAGGAAACCACCATCTGGAAGTATTTTCCCAAAGCCATTCTCAATTATAAAGGCGCTGCATCAATGAAACATAAAAATATCGACGTTCAGAACCTGCAGTCGGAAGGTATGAAAGGTCAGCCGATGCCTATTACTCCTAAGATATAAATCAAACTGAAGGTGCCACTCCCTATTATGGGGAATGGCAAATGTTCTTCGACTGTCGAAGCTTTCCTTTACGGTCTTATTCTAATGGAATCTCAGGATGCTGAACAGCCAAAGGCAGGTCTTTCTGCGAGAGATAGAACATATAGAGGATGACAGGCTTCGTTCCTCGGTTCTCACCATGGTGGATGGTGTTTAGATGTAGAAATTTAGTTCAACCACGCTAAAAAACTCTGTCCTTTCTGACAGATGGAAGGCGTTTGTCTTTCTTGTTTCAATCTGGAGTATGCGGTCGAAAAATCAAGCTGAAAGTTTTGTACTTCCGGCTTTTTTGTTTATTTTTGCATCCTCAATCGTGAAGGACGACAAATGACTTAAAACAGAGACCAATGAAGAAAACGTTTTTGATGTTATTGGCATTGCTGGCGGCGCTGACTGCTGTCGAGGCCAAGAAAGTGAAGAAGGCGGTACAGACTGACCGCGAGTACTGGTGCGAGCAAGCCTGGAAGATGGCGCAGCCCGTATTGGAGAATATGGCGAAGGGAGAGCTCCAGAAGAACATGAAGACGGAGTTCAGTCCGAGTTTCGACAACCGAAACCGTAAGGTGGTCTATATGGAGACCTTCGGACGTTTGATGGCCGGTATCGCCCCTTGGCTGGCACTGCCCGACAGCGTGCTTGGCAGTTCGCCTGCCGACAAGAAAGAATTGAAGATGCGCCGACAACTGCGTGAGTGGGCGCTGGCTGCCTATAAGAACAGCGTTGACCCCGAGAGTCCCGACTACCTCGTGTGGGGTGCGGCCGGTCAGAATCTTGTGGATGCCGCTTACATCGCTGAGTCCTTCATTCGTGCCTACGATGCCCTGTGGGTGCCGCTGGACCAGACCACGAAGGACCGCTACATCAAGGAGTTCAAGAAGCTCCGTTCCATCGAGCCTCCGTACACCAACTGGTTTCTGTTCTCGTCAACCATTGAGAGTTTTATCGCCAAGGCTGTCGGCCTGCGCGAGTACGATGACTTCCGTGTGATGATGACCATCCGCAAGGTCGAGGAGTGGTATGTTGGCGATGGCTGGTATGCCGACGGCCCCGTCTTTGCTTTCGACTATTACTCCAGCTACGTCTTCCACGCCATGTACTTGGAGACCCTGCAGAACATGATTGACGCCCGTGCCAACACCCGTCTGGAGTATCGGAAGTACTACGACCGCGCCCTGAAACGTGCACAGAAGTTTGCCATCATCCTTGAGCGCTCCAGCGCGCCCGAAGGGACCTTCCCCGTCATTGGTCGTAGCACACCTTATCGTCTCGCCGCCATGCAGCCGCTGGCGCTGATGGCGTGGTACCAGAAGTTGCCGCAGGACCTGACGAATGGCCAGGTGCGAGCCGCCCTGACGCAGGTGATGCACCGTATGTTCGACCAGCAGCAGAACTATAACGACGGCGGCTATCTGACCATCGGCTTCTGCGGACACCAGCCCGAGACGGCCGACTGGTACACCAACAACGGGTCGCTCTACATGACATCGCTGGCCTTCATGCCATTAGGTCTTCCTGCCACCCATCCCTTCTGGACTGATGCTGCAGAGCCCTGGACACAGGTGAAGGCGTGGGGCGGTCAGCCGTTCCCCAAAGACCACCGCTGGGCCGACGATATTCAGACCCGCGACCGCTGGTGACTTGTCAAAATTTCCTAA
>Ga0247611_10002887_pt1 | contig 26592 bp, 25 predicted proteins | sample 177DNAGHGhighgp2_FD_192422 | JGI IMG/M metagenome (GOLD analysis project Ga0247611, IMG submission 192422) | Sheep rumen microbial communities from Palmerston North, Manawatu-Wanganui, New Zealand - 1770 DNA GHGhigh gp2 | ecosystem: Host-associated > Mammals > Digestive system > Stomach > Rumen... | reverse complement strand
TCTCTAGATCATCTAGAATCTCTAGATCATCTAGAATCTCTAGATCATCTAGAATCTCTAGATAATCTAGATCATCTAGAAAATCTAGCCCCACCTCCCCCCAATGAGCAGAATGCCCCTCTTATCCGCAATCATAGCCCTCGCAACGTCCTGCGTGTCACCCAACCCTGGCAACAAGGACATGGCCGCTGAACACCTCACCGCCTTCCGATTCAGCCACCAAAACTCCATGGCCATGTACAATGGCGAGAACTACAACGTCACCACCATGAATGATGGGAGGGTCCATGTCGTCATCGACGAGGGCTTCCCCGGCGAGAAGGAGTTCTACCTCAACGACACCACCATCTTCGACGAGCTCCTGACCATCGTCAAGACCTACAAGATGGACAAGTACAAGGAGAACTACAAGACGTGGATGGACATCCGCGACGGCGACTCATGGAGCCTACACTACACTTACAACTCCCGGCGCAGCGTCAGCTCCGGCGGCTACATGGCTTGGCCGAAGAACTACAAAGAGATGCGCCAAGCCTTATCAGCCTATTTTCAGAAATGGCGCGACCACACGCAGGGCGTCTTGATCTTCGACTTCTTCAAGTTCACCAGCAAGAACAGCAAGGGACTCGACCAGGAGTTCACCATCGAGCGAGGCGACACACAGGCCACCATGACCCTACGCGACGCACAACGGGGCATCGACAAAACCATCAACGTATCCAACGACATCCTGCAGCAGCTCCAGGAACGGGCAAACACCGTCAACCTGAAAAGCACCATGTACGACTACATCACCGATGACAAGGATGCCACGCGATCTACTTACTTCGTCCGTTACAACACCGGCGACACCATCAGCGGCACCACCTGCCACACCCAATACCCCAGCCATAAGGTCATAGGCATCCTCAACTTCTTCGACGAATGGCTCAACGAGTAACCACGCCTATATCCTTATAACCTTATAACCTTATAACCTCACAACCTTACAACCTTACAACCTTACAACCTTATAACCTTACAACCTTACAACCTTTGATATATATAACTTAGGAACAAAACATGAGAACCATTAAGTACTTCACATTGCTGTGGGCGCTATGCCTGCTGACCCTTCAATCCATCGCCCAACCCCGTATCGCCATCTTCTTCGACCACGTCTCGGAGATGGCCCGCCAAGAACATATCTCTGTCCGTGAAGCCGCACAGCGCGTTCGTCAGCTGGGCGTCGAAGGCATCGACGTCAGGGTGACGATGAGCGACGACCAACTGAAGATGCTCGACTCATTAGGTTTCCAGAACGCATCCGCCATTGCCGACATCAACTTCGTCCGAGGCGAACAACCCCAAGCGGTTCGCCAAGCGCTGGACTTCATGAAGCGCCACGGCTACAAACGGCTACTCATCATACCTGGCCTGCTGCCCGAGAACCCCGCACCGCAACTCATGGACGAGGTATGCACCCGTATCGCATCCTTCGTGACCGAGGCCGCCAAGGAAGGCATCGACGTCATGGTGGAGGACTACGACAACCCACGCTCACCGTGCTACAACACCGCGACCCTGGACCGTCTCTTTGCCGCCGCACCTGCACTCAACCATGTCTTCGACACCGGCAACTACCTCTTCTGCAACGAGGATGTGATGACCGCCCTGCGTCATCATCTCGGACGCATCCACCATGTTCACCTTAAGGACCGCAAGGCCATGCACGACTATGCTTCCCTACCCGTCGGCACCGGCATCGTACCGCTCAAGGAAGTGATGGGCGAACTGCTGCGCAACGGCTACGACGGATGGTTCACCGTAGAACATTTCGGTGCTCCACGTATGCTGGACTATGCCACGCAGTCCGTTGCCAACATCCAGGCTGCCTGGCGAGCCCTCTCCTCGCCGTCGTTCGATGAGGTACTGAAGTCTCGCCGAAGTGTGCGCAGCTACGATGCCACGAAGAAGATCTCCGAGGCCGAGGTGCGCGAACTCATCCGTGCCGCACAGGAAGCGCCCTCGTGGGCCAACCAGCAGCCCACGCGATACTATGTGGCCATCAGTCCCGAGAAGCTCAAGGCCGTGCAAGACCTGGTGGGTGGCAACAAGGAACGCATCAAGAACGCACCCGTCCTCATCGTCTCCACCTTCGAGCGCGGCAAGTCAGGCTTCTTCCGTGGGCAGCAGACCAACGAGATCGGCGATGCCTGGGGAGCGCATGACAACGGCTTAATCAACAGCTATCTGATCCTCAAGGCCAGAGCGATGGGCTTCGACACCCTCATCATGGGCATGAGAGATGCCGACAAACTGCGAGCCCTGTTCCAAATCCCGGAGAACGAAACCGTCATGGCCGTCATCGCATTAGGCTACAGAGCCGAAGAACCCCGACAGCCGATGCATAAGGATCTCGACGAAATCGTTCGCTTCTACTGATAAAGGAAAAGATGAATCCGTCGCAAAGATAATACCTCTCTATCTCCTTATTCTTTCACACGAATGTCCATGAAGGATTCCATATCATTATCCATGAATGATTTATGATATCTCCGTGTGTCCATTCATGGCTATTCGTGTGAGAAAAATATTGACTGTGCGCTGTCAGGGCCTCTTAGCAGCACTTTTCCCGATTCTGATTTTCCAAATAATCTTGGAAAAGAGCGACAGGCCCCATATGCCATATCTTTGTTTCTTCTTTTTCCATTTGCTTATAGGTATTGGAAGCGTAGAAATGGCGCAAGGCTTCCAATGCCGGGATCTTATCGTGCTGAGCTACACGCATTGCGACATCCGCCACCTTGCCTGGTAACAGTAAATAAAGATTAGCATTGGTTATTTCAGGAATCATCATCTTACCTCCTTTGCTTCAATAAACGTCAGTGAAGATAAAGACCGTTCCGTATGAAACAGCAACTGGTCTATTAATTTATAGGTTCGCAGTTCCTTTATCAGACCGGCCTTGTCAATGAAATGTTGTTCATAGAGTGCGAAGGCTGCGTAAACACGATCATTTGCTACAGGACCATACACTATATCATAAGGGTGCTGATATCCTATGATTGTTCTGTTGTTCATGACGAAATCAAGCCAATCTTCGCTTGGCGTTTCAAATCGCAGGATTTGTAAGCCCGCAGATGATTCTTCGTCCCACTCATAAACATTGACATAACCATTTCCTGCTTTCTCATTCAATTTGCGACGTACCCAATCCTTAGCTTGCTTCTCTGAAGTGGTTGTATAGAAACCATTTCCATAATCCAACTGCCTATTGGGCTGAAGAATTTTGGGATGTGGAACGATTTGGAGACTACCGTGATAAAGTTTCATGCTGCTTGCTTTTGTATAAAATCGTCAATTTCTGAGATAAGCCACTGATGTCCTTGGGTGTGAAGGACCTCATAGTTGTCGCACAGATATTCTGTCACGTGATATTTGTCAAACAACTGCATGGCTTCGCTGCCCGAGATTCCTTTATGCATCTTGTAATGCTCAACACAAAAGGAAATAAAATAAAGAATGTCTGAATCCATGACGCTGACTATTACGTTCAGAGAATATGTTTAATATATGTCTACCCCACCCACGACCTGTTTGAGGTCATTTTCTGCGTGGGACGCTGCAAAGATAAATATAATTTTCGTTTCAACCTCTTCTAATCACAATAATTTTTCACTTGAAGGGTAAAAAAGGAAGGAATGGGCTATGGATGCATGAATACACTTATTCTTTCACACGAATGTCCATGAAAGATTCCATATCACTATCCATGAATGATTTATGATATCTCCGTGTGTCCATTCATGGGTCGAACAGTCTGCGTTTAGACATGCAATCCAAGACCTATAGAGCTTTCAGCCTACACCTATAGAACTTCCAGCCTGGACCTATAGGACTTCCAGCCTGGACCTATATAGTCGTTTGGTTTTTCCATTGGTGGGAAAACTGCGAGAGTCTAATGGATGCCCCTCCTATGAGGGGGTGTCATATCCTCTTAAGAGGGATCGTCATACCCTCCTAAGAGGGGTCGCCTTACCCTCCTAAGAGGGTCGCCAAGGTCATACAGAAGACACATTCCATGCATCACGCATATATGAAAACAATTCAAAATAGCCTTCACATCTTCACATTTTGATATATGCACTTGTATATCAGCAAATAAAAATGTGAAGGTTAGTGTGAAGGCAGTGTGAAGATGTGAAGAAAAGGCCAGTTTTAGGGCAAATTTTAAGGAATATTCACCATCAAAATGACTATTTTCAGCTCATTTCACCGCTTCATCTCCATAATTAAGCCAAATTACTCATTAGCGAATTGATATTCAACGAACTAATCGACTTTTAGGATTCAATTCAAATTAATTAGAGAGAGATTGCGCCATTTTCTTTGCGAGATTATTGGTTAAATCGATGCACTCAATGAGACCGCGTCATTTTTTCAGTCATTCTCTGCAAAACTTTTTTTTCTCACACTTTTTTTGGGGTACAGACAGCGACGGAGGGGACTGGGAAATGGCAAAATGATGGTAGAAATGTGATTTTTCTGGCATTTTATTTGGTGCGAAACGATTTTCGCGTTAATTTTACGGCGCAAAAACGTAATAAACCCTATCTATTAACTCTTTAAACCCTGTTTCTATGAAAAAGTACTTAGCAGAAATGGTGGGCACAATGGTGCTCGTTCTCATGGGTTGCGGCGTAGCCGTGAGCCTTGGTTGCAACAATGGTGATCCCGAGACAGTTATCGGCACCGCCATGGCGTTTGGTCTGTCCGTCGTTGCGATGGCTTATGCCATCGGCGGCATCAGCGGTTGCCACATCAACCCAGCCATCACGTTGGGCTGCTTCCTCTCGAAGCGCATCTCGGGCAAGGACGCCTGCTTCTACATGCTCTTCCAGGTCATCGGTGCCTTCATCGGCTCTGCTCTCCTGTGGCTGCTCACTTCCAATTCTGGTCTCGAGGGCACTGGCGCTAACGACCTTCAGGACGGTGTCAGCGTCGTAGGCGGTCTGTTGGCCGAGATCATCTTCACGTGTGTGTTTGTCCTCGTTGTGCTCGGCACCACGGACGCGAAGAAGGGCGCCGGCAACTTCGCAGGCCTCGCCATCGGTCTGTCCCTCGTGCTCGTTCACCTCGTCTGCATCCGCTACACCGGCACCAGCGTGAACCCCGCCCGCAGCATTGCTCCCGCCGTGTTCCAGGGAGGCACCGCGCTCAGCAACCTTTGGATCTTCATCGTAGGTCCCTTCGTCGGAGCTATCTGCGCTGCCGGCATCTGGGCGCTCATCGGCTGCGACTGCGAGAAGTGCGAGAAATAAGCTGAAATAGAAACGCTAACAACGAAGAAGGTCGGGCCTTATGGCTCGACCTTCTTTATTTTGGGAAGTTAAATGAAGGTATGGGGAGTCAGCTCCCTAAACGATCATGCATTGATTTTCTTCTTGAGAAAGCGTCCGGTGTAGCTCTGCGCACAGTTGGCCACCTCCTCGGGAGTACCCGTGCAAACGACATTACCCCCATCAGCACCGCCTTCGGGACCGAGGTCGATGATGTGGTCGGCACGGCTGATGACGTCGAGGTTGTGCTCGATGACGACGATGGTGTGTCCGCGCTCGATGAGGGCATCGAAGGAGGCAAGCAGACGGCGTATGTCGTGGTAATGGAGACCGGTGGTGGGCTCGTCGAAGATGAAGAGCGTGGGCTCCTGTTTCTCCATGCCGATGTAGTAGGCGAGCTTAACGCGCTGGTTCTCACCACCCGATAGGGTTGAGGACGACTGTCCGAGCTTGATGTAGCCGAGGCCCACATCCTGCAGGGGGCGCAGGCGTCGCACGATCTTCTTCTCGCCATGCTCGGTGAAGAACTCCATGGCCTGGTTGACGGTCATGTTGAGGACGTCGTTAATGTTCTGCCCATGGAAGCGCACGTCGAGGACGTCGCTCTTGAAGCGCTGTCCGTGGCACGACTCACATTCGAGCACGAGGTCGGCCATGAACTGCATCTCGATGGTGACGGTGCCTTCGCCCTTACATTCCTCACAGCGTCCGCCTTCGGTGTTGAAGGAGAAATGGCTGGCGGTGAATCCCATCTGCTTGGACAGCGGCTGTTCAGCAAAGAGGCGGCGTATCTCATCGTAAGCTTTGACGTAGATGACGGGATTGGAACGTGTGCTTCTGCCGATGGGGTTCTGATCAACGAACTCTACGGCCTTGATGGCACTGAGGTCTCCTTCGAGAGCCAGGAATTCTCCCGGGCGGTCGGCTACTTCGTCGAGCTGCCGCTTCATCGCCCTGTAGAACACATCACGCACCAGAGAGCTCTTGCCTGAACCAGAGACACCCGTGACGCAGGTCATGACGTTCAAGGGGAACTTCACGTCGATGCCGCGGAGGTTGTTGGCACGGGCACCCTTGACCTCGATATAGCGGTTAAAAGCTCTCCCCCTGCCCTCCTTGTGAGGGAGGGAGTGGTCACCTACATGACCTGAATCTACGCCTAAAAGCCATTGGAGGGTATGAGAGCGCTGGAGGGTTTCTTGGGAAACGGCTTTGATGGGGAGGGACGACAAGTTACCTTCCCACACGACTTCTCCACCCAAACGTCCGGCTTCGGGGCCGATGTCGATAATGTAGTCGGCGGCACGGATGATGTCCTCGTCGTGCTCGACAACGATGACGGTGTTGCCTAAATCTACCAACTGACGAAGGACACCGATGAGACGTTGGGTGTCGCGAGAATGAAGACCGATGCTGGGTTCATCGAGGATGTACATGGAACCGACGAGCGCCGAGCCGAGGGAGGTGGCAAGGTTGATGCGCTGGCTCTCGCCACCGGAGAGGCTGTTGGAACGTCGTCCGAGGGTGAGGTAACCGAGACCCACATCGAGCAAGAACTGCAGACGGCTCTCGATCTCCGTGAGGAGGCGCTTGGCAACCTGGTATTCGTGGGCGGTAAGGGTGGGTCCGGGTATGCTCTCGTCGGTGAGGCTCTTCACCCATTTTATGAGTTCCGCGATGGGGAGATCGACGAGTTCCGTGATTGCCCGTCCGCCCACCTTGACGTATGTGGCCTCGGGTTTCAGACGCGTGCCGTGACAGTCGGGACACTCGGTCTTGCCCGTGTAGCGAGCCAGCATGACGCGGTTCTGTATCTTGTAGCGTCCCTCGCGAAGGTAGTCGAAGAAGAGGTCGATGCACACATCGCCACGCTGCCAGCGTTCCTCGATAGAAAGCCCGGGATGGCGGCCGTGCCACAGGAGGTTTTTCTCCTCCTGCGTGAGTTCATAGTAAGGTTTGAAGATGGGGAAGCGTATGCGCTCGGCCTGACGGATGAACTCGGTTTTCCACTCGTTCATCTTCTCGCCACGCCAGCATTGAACACACCCCTCGTAAACGCTCAGCGTAGAGTTGGGAATGACGAGGTGCGGGTCTATGCCTGTGACACTGCCCCACCCTTCGCAGGTCGGGCAGGCACCCATCGGTGAGTTGAAGGCAAAGAGCAGGTCGGAGGGTTCCTCGAAGCTCATGCCATCGGCTTCGAAGCGCGTGGAGAAGACGTGTTCGATGCCCGCCGGCAGGAAACGAAGCATCATTTCGCCACCACCCTCGTAGAAAGCGGTCTCGGCAGAGTCCACGAGGCGTGAGACTACAGAGGCAGACCCAGCCCCCCTCCCAGCTCCCCCTGTGAGGGGAAGAGCAGTCACCTCTGATTGTTCGGGGACTGAGAGGCGGTCGATGAGAAGACGGATAGCAGAATGTTGATTGGCAGGAGCATTTGCTCCCTCCCTCACAGGAAGGGCTGGGGGTGGGTCTTTTAGATAATCCTCAATGCGCCAAATGCCATTGGTATCTGCCCCCTCACGACCTGGGAGAGCGGGGGTTGGGTCTATCCATACCCTCGTATATCCTTCCTGAAGATAGGCCTTGAGTTGTTCCTCGAGGGTGCGCCCTTCGGTAAGACGTATGGGACAGAGGACGAGGAAGCGTGTGCCCGGCGAATAAGAGAGCATGCATTGCACAACATCCTCGGTGGTGTGCTTACGGACTTCCTGCCCGCTGATGGGGCTATAGGTGCGACCGATGCGCGCAAAGAGCAGACGCAGGTATTCGTAGATCTCCGTACTGGTGCCGACAGTTGAACGCGGATTGCGGGAGATGACTTTCTGCTCGATGGCAATGGCGGGCGGAATGCCTGAGATGTAGTCACACTCGGGTTTGCTCATGCGTCCCAAGAACTGGCGGGCATAGGCATTCAGGCTCTCGACATAGCGACGCTGCCCTTCGGCATACAGCGTGTCGAAAGCCAGTGAGCTCTTTCCGGAGCCGCTCAAGCCCGTGATGACAACCAACTTGTTGCGAGGAATGTCGAGGGTGACATTCTTCAGGTTGTTGACACGAGCGTTCTGAATATGGATAGACTCACTCATGCTATAGCTTCACCGTTTTCTTTGCGCCCTTGCTCTCGTTCTGCATACGATCGAGTGCCGTGACGACGTAAGTCCACTTTTGCTTGCCGTTGTCGTAAGGCAGGTTGAGGAACGTGTTGGGGGTGATGGCCAGGATATGGTCGGTCTCTTCGAGTTTCACTTTCTCGCCTTTAGCAAAGCGATAGACGACATAGAAGTGCGCTTCGTCCAAGGGCTTCTTAGCTTTAGGCGCCTGCCAGAAGAGAACGTATCCGTCGCTGGTCCAGATGGGCTTGATGCGTCGCGGTTTGCCGGGTGCTTTCTTGTCAATCCACGGCATCACGGGCTGCAAGGCCGGTGTGCGATGGTAGATGGTGCGAAGCATCGTGCCATAGCCGCCACGGTCATCGGCCACGGCACGAGCATACCATTGGCACGAGCCATAGACGCCGGGCAAGCCACGTTGGAGAACCATCTTGGCATGCATCTGATGCTGCGAAGGATTGGCAGGATCGGGATGAGCCACGGTGCGATCAACATCCTGACCGATATACAAAGGACGACTGGACGCATAGCGGCTCCACCAACGGATGAGCGTATCGTAGTCAGCGGCACGGTTGCCAATCTCCCAATAGATCTGCGGTATGTTGTAATCAATCCACCCTTCGTTGATCCATTTCAACACATCGGCATAGAGGTCGTCGTAGTTCTGTGTGCCGTTGGTTGCCGAGCCTTCAGCCCAGGAACGCTGGTTGCGGTAGATGCCAAAGGGCGATACACCGAACTTCACCCAAGGCTTGACGGCATGGATGGTGTTATGGAGCTCGCGGATGAAGGTGTTGACATTCTCGCGCCGCCAGTCGCCACGATCCATGCCACGACCATAAGCGGCATAGGAGGCATCATCAGGAATGGGAACGCCGGCAACGGGATAAGGGTAGAAATAGTCGTCGATGTGGAAGCCGTCGATGTCATAACGCTCTACGATGTCAGCTGCGACCTGGCAGATGAAGGCGCGGTTCTCAGGACGTCCCGGATCGAAGATCATGAGGTTGTCGTAGAGGAAGCAGCGGTCGGGGTGCTGCACGGCATAGTGGGTCGTGGCCATCGCCGTAGTGCCCTTGGTCTTGGCACGATAGGGGTTGATCCAGGCGTGCAGTTCCATGCCGCGTGCATGACATTGCTCAACCATCCACTGGAGAGGATCCCAATAGGGCGAGGGCGGTGTGCCCTGCTGACCCGTCAGATAGCGGCTCCAAGGTTCGAGCTGGCTGGCATAGAGCGCATCGCCTTCGACGCGACACTGGAAGAGGATAGCATTGATGCCATCGGCCTGCAACGCATTGAGCTCACGCGTCAGCTCGGCTTGCATGGCATCGCGGCCGATGCCCTGCCATTGACCGTTGACAGCCTGAATCCAAGCGCCACGAAATTCACGTTTGGGGTTCTTCGCTACCTGAGCAGCTATCGTGCCTGACAGCAAGCAGGCAACGATGAGGAGAAACAGAGATTTGTACTTTTGCATAGTGGAAAAATTGTTTTTCGACTGCAAAAGTAATAAAAGAAGAACGGTTAACCAAAGAAATACCGAAAAACTTACTTTATACCTTTATAATTATACGCACGCGAGGCTTTTTCATGCCCTTGCGAAGGACTCGAGGAGCCGGAAAGCTTCACCATCAAGGGCCTGAACATCGAAATCGGCTTCCACCGCCGGCACAAGGCACGACATACCTTTGTGCAGTTCAACGGTATTGCCCGAAGCTGTGCGGATCACTCCCCTGCCCGACAGGCACGACAGCGTGACGAAGCTGTCCTCGGCAAGGAGGTTGCGGCGGAGCTGCGTTGACGTCGAAAGCACACTGACAACGAAATAACGACAATCGACGATGCGCACAGCCCCTTCGTCAACCGGCGAGTAGGCCGTGCGGTAGTTAGCATAGACGTTGAAGTCTATGGCATCCAGCGCCTCATCGGTATGCAACTGGCGCGGCTTGCCGTCGAGCCCCAGACGATGGTAGTCAAAGAGACGATAGGTGACATCTGAGCTCTGCTGAATCTCGCACAGGAGAATGCCGCTGCAGATGGCATGGACACGTCCGGCTGGAATGAAGAACACATCGCCGGGATGCACCTCATGACGGGCGAGGACATCCACGATCGAGCCATCGGCCACACGACGCCGGTATTCCTTGCGCGTAATCTTCTCCTTGAAGCCAGCCAGCAGCGTTGCACCGGGCTCCGCATCCATGACATACCACATCTCGGTCTTACCCAACTTGTTATGTCGTTCCTTGGCCAAGGCGTCGTTGGGATGCACCTGAATGGAAAGGTCGTCCTGCGCATCAATAAACTTCACGAGCAGAGGGAACGAACGGCCGTCGGCCTCGAAGATATGACGTCCCATGAGCGAAGGACCATAGCGTCCCACCAGCTCATTGAGCGTCTTGCCGGCCAGAGGGCCTTCGGCCACTACGGACTGACTCGTCGGCACGTCGCTGATCTCCCAGCTCTCGCCCAAGCGGCGGTTGTCAAGGGGAAGACCTTTGAGCACTTGAAGCTTATGACCACCCCACACCAGTTCATGCAGGTTAGGTTGAAACGTAAGAGGATAAAGCGATTCCATAATGTCTGTTTATTGTTTTCGGCAGCAAAAGTACTCCTTTTTGCAGAGAAATAGCGCCTCTTTTTATGCAAAAAATGTCACATTCTCGGCAAAGACGCACTTTTTGCATCTTTTTTTGGCGTTTCATATCATTATTAGGTCAGAAAACGTTATCTTTGCACCCTCATTCAACAACGCATCACATACCAATGGCCCATATTGCTCTTATCACAGGTGTCACAGGACAGGACGGTTCGTTCCTATCTGAATTTCTGCTGGACAAAGGCTACGAAGTTCATGGCATCATCCGCCGCTCGAGCGTGGATTTCCGCGAACGCATCGTTCATCTCGAGGGGCGTCCCCATTTTCATCTTCATTACGGCGACATCACCGACTCGATGTCTGTGTTGCAAATCATCGGCAAGGTTCGCCCCACCGAAATCTACAACCTGGCTGCTCAAAGCCATGTGCAGGTGAGTTTTGACGCTCCGGAATATACCGCCAACGCGGATGCTACGGGCGTGCTGCGCATCCTTGAAGCCGTGCGCCAAAGTGGCCTCACCGACACCTGTCGCATCTATCAGGCTTCGACCTCCGAGCTCTACGGCAAAGTGGAGCAGGTGCCTCAGAACGAAGAGACACCCTTCCACCCTTACAGCCCTTACGCCGTGGCCAAGCTCTATGGTTATTGGATCGTGCGTGAATATCGTGAAGCATACGGCATGTACTGCTGCTCGGGCATCCTCTTCAACCACGAGAGCGAACGACGGGGCGAGACCTTCGTGACACGTAAGATCACACTGGCCGCAGCCCGCATCGCTCAGGGTAAGCAGGAGTGCCTGTACCTGGGCAACCTGTCGTCGCTACGCGACTGGGGCTATGCACGTGATTACGTGGAATGTATGTGGCTCATCCTGCAACAGCCCAAACCCGAAGACTTCGTCGTGGCAACAGGCGAACAGCACAGCGTGCGCGAGTTCTGTCAGCTGGCGTTCAGACATGCCGGCATCGAGTTGGAATTTCGCGGCGAAGGTGCCGACGAGGAAGGTGTATGTGTGGCGGTTAGCGGACAGGCGGCTGAGGGACTCATCGGTAAGACGCTCGTCAAAGTGAGCCCGGACTTCTACCGCCCCACCGATGTCGTCAACTTATGGGGCGATCCAACAAAAGCAAAGAAGGTGCTCGGATGGAATCCACAACGGACCACGTTCGAAGAACTCATCCGCATCATGGTAGAACACGATATGGCCAAGGTGGCAGGCGACGAAGCGGCAGCACACGTGCGAACCAACCTGGCAGAATATCTCGAAAAAGGAATCGTTAAATAATGAACAAGAACGCAAAGATATACGTTGCCGGTCATCGCGGACTCGTAGGTTCCGCCATCTGGAACAACCTCATCGCCCGCGGTTTCACTAACCTCGTGGGACGTACCCATGCCGAGCTCGACCTAATGGACGGTGCTGCCGTGAGGGCTTTCTTCGATAGCGAACGTCCTGATGCTGTGGTACTTGCTGCGGCCCATGTGGGCGGCATCATGGCTAATCTGCACGACCGTGCCGATTTCATCTTCCAGAACCTACAAATCCAGCAAAACGTAATCGGCGAAGCCTGGCGCCATGGCGTACAACGCCTGCTGTTTCTCGGTAGCACATGCATCTACCCCCGTGAAGCCCCACAGCCGATGCGCGAGGACTGCCTCCTCACTTCCCCTCTCGAATACACCAACGAGCCTTACGCCATCGCGAAAATCGCAGGCCTGAAGCTCTGCGAAAGCCTGAACCTGCAATACGGTACCAATTACATTGCCGTCATGCCTACGAATCTCTATGGTCCCGGCGACAACTTCGACCTAGAGAAGTCACACGTCCTGCCTGCCATGATACGCAAGTTCCATGATGCAAAGGTCTCTGGTGCTGAACACGTTACGCTCTTGGGGACAGGCAATCCCCTACGCGAATTCCTATGGAGCGAGGACATGGCAGATGCCAGTGTACACGTGCTGCTCAACGTAGATTTCAAAGATACATACAATGATGCCGCAGTCAATGCCGACGGCATCCGCGAGATACGCAACTGCCACATCAACGTCGGCACAGGCATCGAGCATACCATCCGTGAAGTGGCAGAAAAAGTAAAGGCCGCAGTTGGCTTCCAAGGTACCATCGTATGGGACACGACGAAACCCGACGGCACGCCCCGCAAGCTCACCGATGTCACCAAGCTCCATCAACTGGGCTGGCACCACACCGTTGAGCTCGACGAAGGTATCCAAAGGCTCTACCAATGGTTCCTCGAGCACCCAGAACATCGCTAACCCGTTAAATAAACCTAAAATTAGTTCTCATTTTTGGTTAAAAGCCGCTTTGTCATTAGCTTTGCATAAAAATAGTTAACCACACATAAAAAAAGTATGATTATGTACAAGAAGATTATCATGGGCTGTCTGATGGCCCTCTGCGCGCTCAGCGCCAACGCCCAATTCGAAGCCGGCAAGTTCTATACGAACCTTTCCACGACCGGCCTGGGCCTTTCCTACAGCAAGAACGACAAGCTTCGTTTCGACGTCGGTGCCACTGCCGGTATCTTCGTTGCCAACGACTGGTTGATTTTTGCGCAAGCCGACTACAACCACAAGCGCTTGATGTACACCCGCCTCGGCAATCGTAAGGTGCATCAGGACGAAGTGCTCTTAGGTATTGGCGGACGCTACTACATCGAACAGAACGGTATTTACCTCAGCCTCGCCGCTCAGTACTGCCACCATGAACAATCCAACGACAATCTCTTCTTCACACCCGAGATTGGCTATGCCTTCTTCATCAACCAGTACCTCACCATCGAGCCGGCCATCTATTATCAGATGTCAGTGAACAACTTCGCTGATGCCAGCACCGTGGGCCTCAAGCTCGGCGTGGGCTTCTACTTCTAACCTATCCCTTCATCAACTTACCAACTAACTTATCTTATGAAAACTAACCTCAGTTCACAAATCACGTTGGATCGCGTGTCACCACGTTACTACCGTCCGGGAGGCAACATTGAACGGTCTGTGCTCACACGCTTCGAAAAGCTACCTACGGACATCTATGCTTCTGCTGAAGAAGGAGCTTTGGAGGTGGCTTTGAAGATTGCTGCCACCATACGTCAACGTCAACGCGAGATCCGAGCTTGTACCATGGCTTTTTCGGGAGGAGCGACCCTCACGGAAGTCTTCAACCAACTCATCCGCATGCACAAGGAAGAGGGGCTGAGCTTCCAGAACGTTGTCGTCTTCGTCACCTATGAATACTACCCCCTGCCTGCTGATTCCGTGCAGTCGAATCTTAAGATGTTGAAGGAACAGTTCTTCGACCATCTCGATATTCCATCCCAGAACATCTACCCGCTCGACGGCACGACACCCCAGGAGAGGGTGACGGAGCATTGCATGGCCTACGAGAAGATGATCGAACAAATGGGCGGCATCGACATCGCACTGCTCGGCATCGGACGTATGGGCAACATCGCGCTGAACGTCACGGGTTCCCAGCGCAACAGCCACACCCGTCTCGTGCTGCTTGATCCTACGAGCCGTGCAGAAGCCGTCAAGGTGTTCGGCTCTGAGCAGAACGTTCCCGTCTGCGCCATCACTATGGGCGTTTCCACGATTCGTCAGGCCCGCAAGATTTTCCTCCTGGCATGGGGCGAAGAAAAAGCAGAGGTCATCAAGAACGCCATCGAAGGAGAAATCACGGATGCACAAAGCGCAACCTTCCTGCAGATGCACAACAACACGCAAGTGGTTCTCGACCTCTCGGCAGCTGCCAACCTCACACGTATTCGCCGTCCGTGGCTCGTCACCTCATGCGACTGGGACGACAAGCTCATCCGATCGGCTATCGTATGGCTGTGCCAAAAGACAGGCAAACCCATCCTCAAGCTCACCAACAAGGATTACAACGAATATGGACTCGGCGAACTCCTGGCGCTGTACGGCTCGGCTTACGAGGTGAACATCAAGATCTTCAACGACCTGCAGCACACCATCACAGGATGGCCTGGCGGCAAGCCTAATGCCGACGACTCCAACCGTCCGGAAAGAGCCAAGCCTGCTCAGAAACGCATCATCATCTTCTCACCCCACCCCGATGACGATGTCATCTCGATGGGCGGCACACTCCAGCGCCTCGTTAAACAAAAGCATGAAGTTCATGTGGCTTACGAGACCAGCGGCAACATCGCCGTCGGCGACGAGGAAGTCTTCCGTTTCATGCATTTCGTACGCGGCTTCAACAAACTCTTCGACGAGGGCAAGAACGAGGTTATCAACGCACGTTATAAGGAATTCACCGATTTCATCAACAAGAAGAAACCCGAGGACTTTGACACACGTGACATCCTCGAAGTGAAAGGTCTGATCCGTCGTGGCGAGGCACGCATCGCATCGCTCTACAGCGGCATACCTCTCGAGCGCGTACATTTCCTCAACCTGCCGTTCTACGAGACAGGTAAGATCCAGAAGAACCCCATCAGCGAGGCTGACGTTGACATCGTGCTGAACCTGCTGCGTGAGGTTAAGCCCCACCAGATCTTCGTCGCCGGTGACCTTGCCGACCCCCACGGCACACACCGCGTCTGCACGGATGCCGTCCTCGCAGCCATCGACATCGAGAAGGAAGCCGGAGCCGAGTGGCTCAAGAACTGCCGCATCTGGATGTATCGCGGCGCATGGGCTGAATGGGAGATCGAGCATATCGAGATGGCGGTACCCATCAGCCCTGAAGAGCTCAGAGCGAAACGCAATGCCATCCTCAAGCATCAGAGCCAGATGGAAAGCGCACCCTTCCTCGGGAATGACGAACGACTGTTCTGGCAACGTGCAGAAGACCGCAACCACGCCACGGCAGAGCTCTACAACCGTCTCGGCTTGGCGGCTTACGAGGCCATGGAAGCCTTCGTGCAATATCATCCACTTTAATCGAGAATCCATCTTTTATCTCCTTTATTATGAAGCTCCGTGGTGCTATCCGCGGAGCTTCTGTGATGAAAAAAAGCGAAAAATTTGGAGGATTCAACAAAACGTTATATCTTTGTAGCGCTTTTGTAAAGCCGACCTTGCAAATCAACGTAATGACAGATATAATATCTCATGACGCCGTGGTAAAAGCCATTGATAATGAGTGTGTTCATGCAACCATCATTCAATCATCGGCTTGTTCGGGTTGTGCGGCAAAAAAAATGTGTAGCAGCGCCGAAGCCAAGGAGAAGGACGTGGACGTCTTCACTCCGCAGGCTTCGTCGTATCAGGTAGGTCAGAAGGTGGTCCTCGAAGGACGTCTCACCGACGGCCGTCGTGCAGCAATCATAGCCTATGGACTGCCGCTGTTGCTCATGCTGCCCGTGCTGTTCGTTGCTATCCGACTGACAGGCAGCGAGCTGCTTGGCGCACTTTGTGCTTTAATTACCGTAGCTCTCTATTACGTCGTCATCTATCTCTTCTTCCGTAAGCGTTTGCAACAATCCTTTTCATTCCGCATCAAACATTAAACAATAAACTTTTAACTCAAAACAATTTATGAATGTAATCCTGATTGCAGTGATTGTTCTTGGCAGCATAGGACTGGTGGCAGCGCTCATCCTGTTCCTTGCCGGCAAGAAATTCGCTGTGCATGAAGACGAGCGCATCGGTCAGGTGCAAGGCGTGCTTCCAGGTGCCAACTGCGGCGGCTGTGGTTTCCCCGGCTGTGGCGGTTTTGCCGGAGCATGTGTGAAAGCTGCCGATAAAGGCTCGCTTGAAGGGTTGCTCTGCCCCGTAGGCGGACAGCCCGTGATGGAACAGGTGGCCAACATCCTTGGCATGAAAGCCGAGGCCAGTGCCCCGAAGGTAGCTGTCGTGCGATGCAACGGCACATGCGAGAGCCGTCCGCGTATTGCAGAATTCGACGGTGCTCAGAGCTGCCGCGTGCAGCAGATGCTGGGCTCGGGCGAAACGGCTTGTGCCTTCGGTTGCCTCGGTTGTGGCGACTGTGTTGCTGCTTGCCAGTTCGACGCCATCCACATGAATCCCGAAACGGGTCTGCCCGAAGTGGATGAAGAGAAATGTACCGCTTGCGGTGCCTGCTCCAAGGCTTGTCCGCGCGGCATCATCGAGATTCGTCTCAAGGGCCTGAAGAACCGACGCGTGGTGGTGCTTTGTAACAACAAGGACAAGGGCGCACAGACACGCAAAGCCTGCAGCGTAGGTTGCATCGCTTGCCAGAAGTGCGTGAAGGTCTGCAAGTTCGAGGCTATCACCGTAGATGCCAACCTCGCCTACATCGATGCCGAGAAGTGCAAGCTCTGTCGCAAGTGTGAGGACGAATGTCCGCAGAACGCCATCCATGCCTTCAACTTCCCACCAAGGAAGCCGAAGGTGGAAGCTCCGACGGAGAATGTTGAACCCGCTAAAGAACAAGAAAAAGCATGAAGACATTTAATATTGGCGGTGTTCATCCCGCAGAGAATAAGCTTTCAGCTGCTTCGCCCATCAAAGTGGCAGCGATTCCTAAGCAGGCTGTCTTTTCTATGTTCCAGCATATCGGTGCTCCCGCCGTGCCAGTCGTCAAGAAAGGCGACGAGGTGAAGGTAGGTACGCTGCTTGGCGAAGCCGGCAAGGGTCTCTCCGTACCCGTCTTCTCAAGTGTCAGCGGCAAGGTCAGCAAGGTTGATGCCGTGCTTGACTCCAGTGGCACACGCCGCATGGCCGTTGTCGTTGATGTTGAAGGCGACGAATGGGAAGAGAGCATCGACCGCTCAGACAAACTCGTGACGATGAAGGATCTTGGCAATATCACAGCCGAGGAAGTCGTCAACCGCATTAAGGCCGCAGGCATTGTGGGTATGGGTGGTGCCACCTTCCCCACTGGTGTGAAACTCATGCCCCCTCCGGGAACGAAGGCTGAGGCCATCATTGTCAATGCCGTAGAGTGCGAGCCTTACTTAACTGCCGACCATCGCCTGATGCTCGAGAAGCCCGAACAGATTCTTGTAGGTGTTCAGCTCATCAAGCATGCCGTGAACTGCGCGAAGGCTTACATCGGCATCGAGATGAACAAGCCTGACGCTATCAAGCTGCTCACCGACCTCCTCAAGGAGAAGGCTGCCCAGTACCCCGGCATCGAAGTAGTACCTCTCAAAGTGAAGTACCCGCAAGGCGGTGAGAAGCAGCTCATCGATGCCGTCATCGGACGTCAGGTGCCTGCACCTCCTGCACTGCCCATCAACGTGGGTGCCATCGTGCAGAACGTAGGTACGGTGTATGCCATCTACGAGGCTGTTACAAAACGCAAGCCGCTCATCGAGCGCATCATAACAGTGACTGGCAAAAGCGTAGCTCAACCCTCCAACTTCCTTGCGCGCATCGGAACGCCTATGCAGCAACTCATTGATGAAGCAGGTGGTCTGCCCGCAGACACGGGTAAAATCATTGGCGGTGGTCCCATGATGGGACGTGCGCTGATGTCGCTCGAAGTGCCTGTCACCAAGGGCTCCAGCGGTCTGCTCCTCATGACGGAGAAGGAAAGCCGTCGTGGTGAGGTCAGCCCCTGCATCCGTTGCGCCAAGTGCGTTAGCGCCTGCCCGATGGGCCTGGAACCTTACCTACTTGCTTCCTACACCCGTCTGAAGAACTGGGACGGTTGCGAGAAGAACGACGTCACTTCCTGCATCGAATGTGGTTCCTGCGCCTTCACCTGCCCCTCCAATCGTCCGCTGCTCGACAACATCCGTGTGGCCAAGCAGACCGTGATGGGCATCATCAAGGCAAGGCACATGGAGAGTATTACAAAGAAATAATAGACCCCCTCCTCACTCCCCCTGTAGGGGGAGGGTGGTCACCTTTCATGAATTGCATACATTTTTAATTTTAAAAGAATGACCCTATTAGCCTCATCCGCTCCATTACATTTTACTCTCCCCCTTGAGGGGGAGCGGGGAGGGGGTCTCCTCTTATGAAACCAATAATTTCTCTATCACCTCACGTCCACGGCGGCGACTCGGTGCAGAAGAACATGTACGGCGTGTGCATCGCGTTGGTGCCTGCACTCATCGCCTCGCTCTACTTCTTCGGACTGGGGTCTGCCATCGTCCTGGCGACGTCTGTGGCAGCTTGCGTGTTCTTTGAGTGGGCCATCACACGCTTCATCCTCGGTCGCAAGCAGCTGACGATCTGCGACGGCTCTGCCATCCTCACGGGTCTGCTGCTTGGCTTTAACCTGCCCTCAAACCTGCCCATCTGGATTATCATCATCGGCGCTCTCGTGGCCATCGGCATCGGCAAGATGACGTTTGGCGGCTTGGGCACGAATCCCTTCAACCCTGCCCTCGTAGGCCGTGTGTTCCTGCTCATCTCCTTCCCCGTACAAATGACTACCTGGCCCGTCAGTGGTCAGTTGGGTTATGTGGATGTCGAGACGGCAGCTACGCCGCTGGCCCTCATGAAGGAAGCCATCAAGACGGGCGATGCCAGCCTGCTCAGCAATCTGCCTTCGTCCATCGACATGCTCATTGGTCAGACGGGCGGTTCCCTCGGTGAAGTCAGTGCGCTTTGCCTGCTCATCGGCTGCTGCTTCATGCTCTGGCGCAAGATCATCACTTGGCACATCCCCGTGTCCATCCTCGGCACGGTGTTTGTCCTCGCCGGTCTCTTCCATCTCATCGACCCCAGCTACGCCAATCCCCTTCAGGTCATCCTCTCGGGCGGTCTCATGCTCGGTGCCTGCTTCATGGCAACGGACTATGTCACCTCACCCATGACGGGTAAAGGCCAGATCATCTATGGCGTGGCTATCGGTGTGCTGACGGTGCTCATTCGCGACTTCGGCAGCTATCCCGAGGGCATGAGCTTCGCCATCCTCATCATGAACGGCTTCACACCGCTCATCAACACTTATGTCAAACCTAAACGCTTCGGGGAGGTCAAGAAATGAAAAAGTTACCATCTACACTTCCCAATATGCTCTGTGTGCTGACCCTCATCTCGGTCATCGCAGCTGGAGCTTTGGCCTACGTGAACAAGATCACAGCAGGCCCCATTGAAGAGAACAAGGCTCGCACCCTTGCCGAAGGCATCAACTCGGTACTGGGCGTTGCTGATGCCAAGGTTGAGAATACTTCCGAGGCGGAGGATGCCAATGGCAATCCCGTCATCATCTACACGACAGACAAGGGTGTTGCCGTGCAAGCCATCGATCCTAACGGTTTCGGCGGCAAGCTGAGCGTGCTCGTCGGCTTTGCTGAAGAAGGCACTATCAAGGGCTACACCGTCCTCGACCATGCTGAGACCCCCGGTTTGGGCGCCAAGGCTGGCTTCTGGTTCCAGAAAGGTGAGAAGGGCGACATCATCGGCAAGAACCCGGGTGATGCACGCTATGCCAACAACGGTCTGACCGTCTCGAAAGACGGTGGCGACGTGGACGCCATCACTGCTTCCACCATCACCTCCCGTGCCTTCCTCCGTGCGGTCAACGTTGCCTACCATGCTTATGCCGGAGCGAGTGCTACGGATGCTCAATCTGGTGCTTCCGCTCAGCAAAATGTCAAATCATCTACTTCGGATAGTCCCGAATCTTCGGCAAATCCGGAATAACCATTGGAGGAAACGAATATGAAATATATTAAGATTCTTTGGAATGGCATCCTCAAGGAGAACCCGACCTTTGTCCTTCTCCTTGGCATGTGCCCCACGCTCGGAACCACTTCCAGCGCCATCAACGGTATGTCGATGGGCTTGGCGACGATGGCTGTGCTCATCTTCTCCAACCTCATCATCTCGTGCATCAAGAACCTCATCCCCGATCAGGTTCGTATCCCCTCGTACATCGTCGTGATTGCCTCGTTGGTCACCGCTTTGCAGATGGTCATGCAGGCCTATACGCCTGAAGTCTATAAGACGCTCGGTCTGTTCATCCCCCTCATCGTGGTGAACTGCATCATCCTCGGTCGTGCCGAAGCCTTTGCCGCAAAGAACGGCCCCATCGAGAGCCTCTTCGACGGCATTGGTATAGGCCTTGGCTTCACCATTGCCCTGACGTTGCTCGGCGGCATCCGCGAGCTTCTCGGCACCGGCAAGATCTTCGATGTGACCATCTACTCGGAGAACTACGGTATGCTCCTCTTCGTCCTTGCCCCCGGAGCTTTCATCGCCTTGGGTTATCTCATCGCTATCGTGAAGAAAGTTGCTAAGATCTAAAGAGACCCCCTCCTCACTCCCCCTCGAGGGGGAGGGTGGTCACCTTCAAGAATAATATTCATTATTAATAATAAAAAGAATGACCCTATTAGCCTCATCCGCTCCATTACATTCTACTCTCCCCTTTGAGGAGGAGCGGAGAGGGGGTCTGATATTATGGCTTACTTACTAATCTTCTTCTCAGCCATCTTCGTCAACAACATCGTCTTCTCGCAGTTCCTCGGAATCTGCCCGTTCCTCGGTGTGTCGAAGAAAGTGGACACGGCCCTTGGCATGTCCGCAGCAGTGGCTTTCGTGCTCACCATAGCCACGATCGTCACCTATCTGATTCAGATACTTCTGATCAAGTACAACCTCGAGTACCTTCAGACGATTGCCTTCATCCTCGTCATCGCCGCCCTCGTGCAGATGGTGGAGATCATCCTGAAGAAGGTGTCGCCTGCGCTGTACCAGGCTCTCGGCGTCTTCCTGCCCCTCATCACCACCAACTGCGCCATCCTCGGCGTGGCCATCCTCGTGGCACAGGGCACCTACAACGCCCAAGGTCTTGAGCCCAACCTGCTCTCCGGCGTCGTCTATGCTGTGAGCACTGCCCTCGGCTTCGGTCTTGCCCTCACCATCTTCGCTGCCATCCGCGAGCAGTTGGCTATGATGGATGTGCCTAAGGGAATGCAGGGTATGCCCATCGCCCTCGTCGTAGCCGGTCTGCTGGCTATGGCCTTCATGGGTTTCGGCGGTGTGGACAACGGCCTGGCCAAAGTATTCGGTATTTAATCCCCCAATCGCTCATTAGGATTCGGGTTTAGACATTTCGACTAAACCATCATAACACGAAGAAGGCGCAGCTTCACAGCTGCGCCTCTTGTATGTTTGTTTGGAAGTATTGTAATGTTTTGGAGAGTTGGGTTTAAGCTTCTGCGGGAGCCTCCTCTGTTGCGGGTTGTTCCTCTGCAGTAGCTTCAGCCTTGGCAGCAGCCTCGGCCTCTGCCTTCGCAGCAGCCTCAGCAGCCTTCTTGTCGGCTACTTTTTTAGCGATCTCTTCATTGGTCTTCTTCTCTGCTTCGAGAGCGGCAGCAGCAGCAGCCTTCTTCTCAGCGGCGACCTTGTCCTCAACAGCCTTCAGGCCCTTCTGCTTGTCAGCCTTCCATGCGTTGAACTTGATTTGTGCGGTTGCTTCGTCGAAAGCGCCCTTCTTCACGCCACCACGAAGGTGCTTCATGAGGTACACGCCTTCATCCGAAAGGATGTTACGCACGGTGTCCGTAGGCTGCGCGCCTGTCTCTACCCAGTAAAGGGCACGGTCGAATTTCAAATCTACAGTGGCAGGATTGGTGTTCGGATTGTACGTTCCAATCTTCTCTGTAAACTTACCGTCGCGCGGAGCTCTTACATCAGCAATGACGATGGAGTAGAAAGCATAGCCTTTACGTCCATGACGTTGCAATCTGATCTTTGTTGCCATAAATGTTTAATTATGAGTTAATAGGTTTGAAATTTGTGCTGCCAGCTCGTGACAGCGGGCGCAAAGGTACTACATTTATCCGACATGGCCAAACTTTTTGGCAAATAAAACTTAAATTACGCACTTTCTTTTGGCGCTTTCCGAAGGTTCTATTATCTTTGCACTGCAGTTACATCATATTCCAAGATTACCACTCACTTTAAAATACAACCACAATGGACAACGAACTGATTCAGAAATGCAGAGCCATCGCACAGCAGTGGCTCTCCTCACCCGTCTATGACGAACAGACCAAGGCCGAAGTGAAGGCCATGCTCGATGCCGAGGACACCACAGCCCTCGTCGATGCCTTCTACCAGACACTCGAATTCGGCACGGGAGGCCTGCGAGGCATCATGGGTGCAGGCACAAACCGCATGAACCGCTACATCGTAGGCGCTGCCACACAAGGCTTTGCCAACTACATCAACAAGGCATTCCCCGGCAAGAAGGACACCGCCGTCGTCGTAGGTCACGACTGCCGCAACCATGGCCGTGAGTTTGCCGAGACCGTGGCCAACATCTTCTCCGCCAACGGCATCAAGGTCTATCTCTTCGAGAGCCTACGCCCCACCCCGGAGATCAGCTTTGCCATACGTCAGCTCAAGGCTCAAGCCGGTGTCAACGTCACCGCCTCCCACAACCCCAAGGAGTACAACGGCTACAAAGCTTATTGGGACGACGGCGCTCAGGTGCTCAGCCCACACGACACCGGCATCATCGACGAGGTGAACAAGGTGAAGGTCGAAGACGTCAAATGGGAAGGCAACCCCGACCTCATCCAAATCATCGGCGGCGAGATGGACTGGGACTACCTCCAGGCTGTCAAGGAAGCTATGGTCGATCAGGAAGTCATCCTCCGTCAGAAGGACCTCAACATCGTCTATACCCCACTCCACGGCACAGGCCGCGTCATCATCCCCGAGGCACTGCGCTCATGGGGCTTCCAGAACATCCATGTCGTGCCCGAGCAGATGGTCATCGATGGCAACTTCCCCACCGTGGTCAGCCCCAACCCCGAGAACTCCGAAGCCATGACCCTCGGCATGAAGCTCGGCACAAAGCTCAACGCAGAACTCGTCATCGCCTCTGACCCCGATGCTGACCGCCTCGCCATCGTATGCCGCAACAGCAAGGGCGAATGGGAAATCCTCAACGGCAACCAGACCTGCATGATGTTCGCATGGTACATCATCGCCAACAAGAAGAAACTCGGACAGCTCAAGGGCAACGAGTTCCTCGTCAAGACCATCGTCACCACCGAGACCATCAAGAAGATTGCCGACAAGAACGGCGTCGAGATGATGGACTGCTATACCGGCTTCAAGTGGATTGCAGCACTCATCCGCGAGAACGAAGGCGTCAAGAAGTACATCGGAGGCGGCGAGGAGAGCTTCGGATTCCTGCCCTTCGACAAGGTACGCGACAAGGACAGCCCCGCCTCCATCTGTCTCATCTGCGAGATTGCCGCCTGGGCCAAAGACAACGGCAAGACGCTCTACGACCTCCTCATGGACATCTACCTCGAATATGGCTTCACGCTCAACCACACCGTCAACGTCGTTCGTCCGGGCAAGACCGGTGCCGACGAGATCAAGCAGATGATGGCCGACTTCCGCGGTGCGAAAGCTCCCAAGACCCTCGGCGGCTCAAAGGTCATCTGCACCAAGGACTATCAGGCACTCACAGCCACCGACGGCGAAGGCCACCAGACCAAGCTCGACATGCCCGCAACATCCAACGTCCTCCAGTGGTTCACCGAGGACGGCACCAAGGTCAGCGTCCGCCCCTCCGGCACTGAGCCCAAGATCAAGTTCTACATCGAAGCACCCGCCGAGATGCATTGCCCCAAGTGCTACACGGCAGCATGCGACGAGGCGATGGAGAAAGTGAAAGCGATCTGCAAAGATCTTGGAATTTAACGACCTGGAAATGACCCGTTATTTAGCATATTGCAAAGGGGATATTCTTCTCACGACCGAGGGGAATATCCCCTTGACCTTAGAATCCCTAACCACTTTGCAGCCTTGGAACTTCGTGACAACATTGCACATAGGCGATGACGAAGTGAAAATCATCAGACTTGAAAAGCCTGTAACAGAGGTTGATGGTCTGCAAATGGTGGGGCTGCGCAAGACTTACACTATCCTCAACGAGCACGACTATCAGCTGGCAGGCAAGGGCGCCGAGCTGCTCTACTGGGACCAAGCCACCCGCTACTGCGGATGCTGCGGTACGCCGACTCGTTGGATGACCGACATCAGCAAGCGCTGCCCCGAATGTGGAAAGGAGTGGTGGCCATCGGTCTCAACGGCAATAATAGTAAGGATTACGCGGGAAACGCCCGACGGCTCATCTATCCTACTCGTTCACGCCAAGAATTTCCGACGGCCCTTCCACGGCCTTGTCGCCGGTTTCCTCGAGACGGGAGAGTCGCTGGAACAATGCGTGGAACGCGAGGTGCGCGAAGAGACAGGCCTACAAATCAAGAACCTCCGCTACTTCGCCTCGCAGCCATGGCCCTACCCCTTCGGACTCATGGTAGGCTTCACCGCCGACTATGCCGGAGGCGAGCTGCGTCTGCAGAAGGAAGAGCTCAGCGAAGGCGGATGGTTCACACGCGACAACCTGCCCCCCATCCCCGACAAAGCCTCCATCGCCCGACAACTCATCGACGACTGGCTACAACAATCATAACCCTCTGCGGCACCACACTACTCACCTCGTGCGTCAACGAAGAGAACTCCCAGGAGTCCTCATCTATGTCATAACGATTCTTTGTTCTTCTGCAGTCATTACGCTTCGTTTTTTCCTAAAAAAGTGTGCAAATCTTTGCGGATTGCGCCGCAAAGAAAGGAAAAGTTTTGCTATCGGGAGTAAAAAAGGAGGAAAAAGTTTGGTGATGAACGAAAAAAGTGCTTACTTTGCAACCTCAACACATTATAATCTAACGCAATATGATAGCCCCATCGACCTTTTCACCTGCTCAATATGAGGTGCTTAACATGTTGTCTGTCATCAATAAGGAAGAGGATGTTGTGGCGTTGAAGGCATTAATCGTTCAATTCCTCAACAACCGTCTTCAAAACGAGATAGAACACCTGTGGGACGATGGCGTCCTCACAGAGCAGAAAGTCACGTCTTGGCAGCACGAACACATGAGAACTCCTTATCGTGTAGCAAGATGAACCGTTTCATAGTCCTTGACACCAATTGTTTGTTGCAATCCATCTCTCAACGTAGTACGTTCTATAGGGTATGGAAAGATTTCGTTGATGGCCGTTATGTACTATGTATAACAAATGATATATTAGAAGAATATGAGGAGATAGTCGCTTCTCACATGTCTCCATTTGCTGCAAGAATCGTCGTTGAAACCATTTTGCGAGCAAATAATGTCTTACGAGTGGATGCTAATTATCATTTTGGCTTAATCACTGCCGACCCCGATGACAATAAGTTCGTGGATTGCGCAATAGTGGCAAATGCCGATTATATCGTGTCCGAGGATTCTCACTTCAACGTTCTCAAGCACATTGAATTTCCTCATGTGGAAGTGAGAAGGCTTAAAGAATTCTACGAAGATCTTTGCCAAAACAATCCTTGATGACCACATTCCCCTTTGTACACTCATCGCCCCCATCCAAGCTGGACAGGAGCGATGATAACTGCGGTTGAAATCAATGACTCAACTTTCGCTGGGCTCAGTTTCGTTAGGTTTTCAGGTTATTAGGTCGCTTCGCTTATAGGTTATCAGGTGAGAACAGCTCCAGCCCAGTAAATCGTGTCAGCACCAACCTCGACGAAGGCGACGCCATCGGCTATGGCGGCGGCAGCAGCACTCAGTCCGCCCGCGTGAAGAGCAATACCATGGACTGGGACGACTG
>Ga0247611_10002886_pt1 | contig 26599 bp, 20 predicted proteins | sample 177DNAGHGhighgp2_FD_192422 | JGI IMG/M metagenome (GOLD analysis project Ga0247611, IMG submission 192422) | Sheep rumen microbial communities from Palmerston North, Manawatu-Wanganui, New Zealand - 1770 DNA GHGhigh gp2 | ecosystem: Host-associated > Mammals > Digestive system > Stomach > Rumen... | reverse complement strand
TATCCCAAGAAGCTCTTAAGTATTTAAAAGGAATCAAACACCCACGCATTATCTCCTGCCACATTGGTTCAGGTGCATCCATCACCGCCATTAAAGATGGCAAATGTGTTGCCACTTCAATGGGTTTAACTCCACTCGGTGGAATTATGATGGGAACAAGAACTGGTGATCTTGATCCATCAGTAATGAATTACCTCTGCACATGCACTGGAAAATCCGTTGAAGAAATGTATCAAATCTTCAATAAACAAAGCGGATTTTTAGGCGTTAGCGAAGTCAGTAACGACTCCCGCGATGTCCTCGCTGCAGTCGATGCTGGTAATCCAAAGGCGATCCTTGCGAATAAATTATTTATTCGACGCATTGCTGATTTCATTGGTCAATACTTCGTTAGACTTGGTGGAGTTGATATGATTATCTTCTCCGCTGGTATCGGAGAAAACTCTTACGAAATTCGCGAGAGTATTTGTAAAGAAATTGAACCAGCTCTTGGCCTGAAAATTGACTATGAAAAGAACAAGGGAAAACGAGGTGTCGAGATTGTTATTTCTAAACCAGAAAGTCCAATCGTTGTCGCGGTCATCCCAACTGATGAAGAAGTAATGATTGCTCGTGATACTTATCATTTCTATAAGAAATAAGTTAACAATTTAAGGAAGAAAGCACTTGTGTGCTTTTTTCTTTTACTTGCCTAATTTATAAAAATAAATTATTATTTTCTATCCATGATAAATAAACTTATTTCTAATCGACTAAAACCTTTGCAAAAAGAAATTCGAAAATTCTATCAAAAAATTGAAGAATTTGATCGAATTGTTGTTTACCGTCATAACAAACCTGATTATGATGCTTTAGGTACACAACTTGGTTTAGTCGAATTTTTAAAAGATAACTACCCAAAGAAAGAGATCCATTATGTCGGTGATAACCATGTCTCATTAACTGGAAGATGTTTTAGAAAGATGGAAGTTTTAGAAGATGAATGGTTTAATAAACCATTTCTAGCCATCTTCGTTGATACTTCTAAGGCTGATCGAGTTGGTTTACCAAGCGAATTTGAGTCATTTAAAAAAGCTAGTTACTCTATTAAAATCGACCACCACCCAAATGTTGATCCTTATGGTGATCTGCAAATCATTGATACATCGATGTCAGCGGCTGGTGAATTAGTCGCTGATATGCTCATTCTCTCAGAGAAGAAGATTTCTAAGAAATCTGCAACAGAGTTATATAAAGCAATTGTCGGAGATTCTGGACGATTCCTTTATGACTCAGTTGTTACATCAACATTTGAGACTGCGAAATTATTACTTGAGAAAGGTTTAAACCTTTCCAAGATTTACGCGGATATGTACAATCAAAAGTTATCTGATTTAGAAATCACGGCTTATGTGATGAAAAATTACCGCGTTACTCCACATGGTGTTGCTTACTATGTGCTTGATGATACCGCCCTACAAAAATTCCATCTTCCTCCAGAGAGAGGAAAAGACAACGTCAATGTCTTCGCTCATTTTGACGGAATTCATGCTTGGTGCTCCATCACCGAAGACAAGAAGAAAGGCGAATGGAGAGTCTCGATTCGATCAGCGAAAGATTCCATCGAGGAAGTCGCGATGCGTCACAATGGAGGCGGACATGCCCAAGCAAGTGGATGTAAGATTAAATCATTCGATGAAGTCAAAGACTTACTGAAAGATTTAGACGATTTGTTTGCTTAAAATAAGATTTAGAAAAAAGATGTCTTAAATGAGATATCTTTTTCTTTTTATTTTGCTATCATATAAATATGTCTTTTATCCCGTTACGTGTTTTTAGTGGATATTCGTTTACGAAATCTGGTTTAAAAATAGACCAGTATTTAAACGCGTCTAAAAAAATGGGATATCAAGCCGTCGGACTCTGCGATTATCGCAGTTTAAGTGGAGCTCCTTCTTTTTATAAAGAAGCAAAGAAGCTCGGATTAAAACCAATTGTTGGTGAAGAACTTGAAGTTGATAATCTCCATTTCTGTTTATACCCAATAAACGAGATGGGATATAAGAACTTTTTAACGATATGCAATCTCTCCCAAAGAGGCGAGTGCACCACTGCCACTTTAAAAGAATACCAAGAAGATATTGTCGTTGTTTTGCCAAGTGATAACGATGCGTTAAAGAAAGTCTTCTTAGAAGATCGAAATAAATTCTCCTTATTATTGGCCAGACTTTCTCGCGGTTTTGACCACTTTTATTTAGGTTTAGAAAAATCAAACCAACCAAAATTTATCCAGGATTTCCGCGATTTTGCCTTCTCTAGAGGTTACAAAGTTTGTGCCTTCCCACACATCAAATATGTCAAAAAAGAAGATGCAATCATTCTCAAAATGATGGAGTCTATCGATACCAAAGACGTACTAAGCGAGAAAAAAGCTATTGGTGAGGAATTCCTACTTAGTCCAGAAGAAGCCACTTCCTTTTATAAGGAAGACGAAATCAAAAACACCGCAGAAATCGGTGATTTGTGTAATTTAGAATTCATCGCAATTCGTGGACAAATGATTCACTTTGAAAACGAATTTGGTTTAAGTTCTGACGATTATTTAAGCAAAATTACCCACGAATTGCTTGAGAAAAAAGGCAAAGCAAATCCAAAATATCTCGAACGTTTAGAGTTTGAATTAAAAACCATTCGTGAAATGGGTTATAGCGATTATTTTTTAATCGTTCATGACTATGTTCAATTTGCTCGAGACATGGATATTGCCGTTGGTCCAGGTCGTGGATCCGCTGCCGGTTCATTAGTTGCGTATGTCTTAGGTATTACAGTTCCAGACCCAATTGAGAACAACCTTCTTTTTGAGCGTTTCTTAAATCCACATCGTCAAACTATGCCAGATATTGACGTCGACTTCTCGGATGTTGACCGTGAAAGAGTTGTTCAATATCTAAAAGATAAATACGGTAATGACCATGTTGCGAAGATTATCGCCATTCAAAAGATAGGCGCTAAACAGTCACTACGTGATGTTGGACGAATCTTCAATTATCCAAAACACGATATTGAACTCTTCACCAAACTTATTTCTGATGAAAAAGATGACAAGCTCTCTTTGAGAGAGATCTATAAACAAAACAAAAAATTTAGAGACTTAGTCAATGATGATAAGTATTACTTAGAAATCGTTACTTTAGCCTCCAAAATTGAAGGATTCCCAAGACAAGCAAGCTTACACGCTGTCGGTGTTGTGCTTAACGCCGAACCACTTGATTCAATCATTCCATTGACTTGTGGGCTTGATGTTGGCTATGTCGAACAATTCGAAAAAGACCACCTTGAAGAACAAGGCTTCTTAAAGATGGATATTTTGGCCATTCGAAACTTATCTCTTATCGACCACTGTTTAGCTTTGCTAAGAGAACGCGGAATTAATATTAATCGTGATGAAATTCCATACGATAATCCAATCGCAATTAAACAAATCGCTTCTTTAAAAACGATGGGTATCTTCCAACTTGAATCTGTTGGAATGAGAAATGCAATTAAGACTGTTGGGCCAACAACATTTGAAGATATCACCGCTATCTTAGCTCTTTATCGTCCAGGACCAATGGATAACATTCCTTCCTTTGGAAGAAGAAAACACGGCAAAGAAAAAATCACCTACATTTCTAAGGCGCTTGAGGAAATCCTTTCTCCAACTTATGGAATCATGGTTTATCAGGAACAAGTCATGCAAATCGCCAACAAAATGGCGGGATTTAGCCTTGCTGAAGCTGATTTACTTAGACGGGCAATTTCCAAAAAAGATCCTGCAAAAATCGCCTCTTTTGAAGAAAAGTTTGTTTCTGGATCAATTAAACTTCGATACAAAGAAAAGGAAGCGAGAGATGTTTATGAAATGATTCGCAAATTCGGCGATTATGGCTTTAACCGTTCGCACGCGATGGTTTACGCCATCTTCTCTTGTCGTATGGCTTACTTAAAAGCCAAATATCCACAAGAGTTTTATGCTTCGATTCTATCGAACGCATCAACCGACGAATTCCATACAACACTCGCGGAAATGAAGGACATTGGACTCAAGGTTTCTTGTCCGGATATTAATAAATCAACAATGTCATTCGTTTTAACGAATAATGAGATTATTTTCCCACTTCAAGCCGTTAAAGGAATTATGACTGCTAGCGCTACCGCCATTATCAAAGAGCGTCTTGAAGGCGGATTATTTAAAGACATCTTTGATTTTGTCTTACGCATGGCGAAATACAAACTCAATAACGTCCAGCTCATCAATTTGATTGATGCTGGAGCGTTTGATTCCTTAGAAAAATCAAGAATGTCTTTAAGAGGAGCGATTCCAGCGGCATTAACTTATGCTGATGCAATTGTTAAGGATGATGGTTCAATGGTCATTGATCCAAATATGTTCCCAAAACCAACATTTGTAAAACTGGAAGACGACTATATTACTAACCTCAACAGAGAAAGAGATGCACTTGGATTAATGGTTAGTGGTTCACCACTTGATTTAGTCAAAGATACCATTAGACAACTTGGTGCGGTTTCAATTAAAAAGATTCCAAGCACCAGAGGTGACATCAAAGTCGTTTGTATTTTAAAATCATCTCGTATTACCAAGACGAAGAAGGGACAAGAGATGTGCTTTACTACTGTTTATGACGATTCAGGAGAACTTGAACTGACAGTTTTTAATGAGGCCTTTGAGAAATCCTCAATGGCTTTAAAGAAAAAAGAAAGCATCATTGTTGTTTCTGGTTACTATAGTAATATCAAAGAGCAATTTAACGTTAAACTTGTCGAAAAACTGGAGGATGTGAAACATGCCTAAAGCTTATATTATTGATGGCAATTCTCTACTTTTTAGAGCGTATTATGCTACAGCATATGGACCAAATCCACAGATTTTAAGAACGAAAGAAGGCATTCCAACAAATGCCATTATGGCGTTCTCCAATATGCTTAACAAAATCCTCCAAGGTCTAAAAGAAGGCGATGCCATGTTTGTTGGCTTTGATACTGGTAAAGCCACTTTCCGTCATAAAGAAGACGAAAAGTACAAGGCCAACCGTAAACCAACTCCAGAAGATTTGGTTAAGCAAATGCCAATTGCAAGAGAAATGCTTAGAGCATTAGATATTCCAATGTTTGAGTTAGAAGGCTATGAAGCTGATGATTTATGTGGAACAGTTGCGAAACGTCTTGGATCAAATGGATACGAAGTTTTAGTCTACACATCCGATAAAGATTTCTTACAACTAATTGACAATCACATTACGGTTAACTTGCTTAAAACTGGTATGTCAAACATGGTTGTGATGAATGAAAAGACAATGCCTGAAACCTTTGGTTTCCAGCCAAAACAAATTATTGATTACAAAGGTCTAAGAGGTGACTCCAGCGATAACCTTCCTGGTATTCCAGGAATCGGTGATGTCACTGCAGTTAAACTAATTCAAGAATACGGAAGCTTTGACAAGATTATTGAAGCTGCTCCAACTATGAAAGGCAAACTCTCTGAAAACCTCATCAATGGAGCCGAACAAGGCCGCCACTGCTATGAAATGGCACAAATTTTAACCGATGTTGAACTTCCGTTTGATAATGAACACTTTGTTTACAAAGGATACGAATTTGAGAAAATTGCCGAGTTCTGTCATAAATATGAACTTAAGCAATTCTTAAATCGTTTACCAAGCAATCTTCAAAAGAATTCCTCAAGTGAAGTCTCGATTGACGGGGAAGAAATATCTACCCTAAAAGGCATTGATCTTGGAGATAAACTTTACATCTATATTGACCGTGAACCAGGTAACTATCATTTAAGTGATGTCTATGGTTTGGGATTATTTGCTAAAGGAAAAGCCTACTATATCTCAAAGGAGAATTTTAATGACGAAACACTTAAAAGTGTTTTGAAGGATGAGAAAGTAGCGAAAGCAACATATGACTATAAAGCACTCATGGTTCTTTTGAACCATTTAGGTATTGAAATCAATGGTTTGTCATTTGATCTTCTTTTAGCAGCTTATATTGTTGATTCATCACTCAACAACGACATCAAAGCTGTTGTCCAATATTTTGGTTACCAACTACCAATGCAAGATGACGCTAATCTTTCGCTTTTTGATAACTCCGACAAGCATGGAGCAATGAATGTTGCTTATGCAATCTCTCTAATTGAACCAAAAGCCTTAAAAGAACTCGAAACTCTTGGCGGGCTTGATTTATATCGTAATGTAGAACTTCCGCTCACTATTGTGCTTGCAAAGATGGAAATCGAAGGATTCCCACTTGATGTGAATAAACTTGAAGAGTTTGGTGAGACATTTAAAGAACAGCTGAATTTAATTAAGAAAGAAATCTACAAACTTGCTGGAGAAGAATTTAACATTGATTCTCCAAAACAAGTCGGAGTTATTCTCTTTGAGAAACTTGGATTAAAAGGAGATAAGAAAGGTTCAACATCAGTTGATGTTTTAAAGTCACTTGTCGCAGCTCATCCAATCGTTCCAGAGATTCTTAAATATAGAAAATACGCTAAGTTACTTTCAACCTATGTAACCGGTTTATCATCTCATATTCATGCGGATCAAAAGATTCATGCCATCTTTAACCAAGCCCAAACAGCCACCGGAAGATTATCATCAAGCGAACCTAACCTACAAAACATCTCTATAAGAGATGAGGAAGGCAAAATGATTCGACAAGCTTTCTACTATAAAGATGAAAATGTCTCAATTCTATCACTTGATTATTCCCAAGTTGAATTACGAATTTTATCTCATTTAAGCCACTGCAAAAAACTCCAAGAAGTCTTCGAAAAAGGCGAAGATATTCACGCTGCCACAGCAAAGAAATTATTTAACGTAGAAGAACCAACAGATTTACAACGTCGTAAAGCGAAAGCTGTGAATTTTGGTATTATCTACGGCATTTCTGATTGGGGTTTATCCGAACAAGTTGGAATGAGTGTTAAAGAAGCTCGCTTAATGATTGAACGTTTCTATGAAACTTATCCAGAAGTCAGTGATTATTTCAAACAAGTCGTTGCTGAAGTAACTGAAAAGAACTACGTCACCACACTTCTTGGACGTCGAAGATATTTAAGAGAAGTCAACGATACGAACTATCAAGTTCGTGAGTTTGCTCGAAGAGCCGCAATGAATGCTCCAATTCAAGGCACCGCTGCCGATTTAATTAAGGTCGCAATGATTGCCGTCGATAAAGCTTTAACAGAGCATAATTTAAAAACAAAATTAATCCTTCAAATTCATGACGAACTTTTATTTAAAGTTCCAAACGATGAAAAAGATGTTGTTTATCCATTAATTAAATCAATTATGGAAAACGCACTTAAACTTGAAGTAAAACTAGAAGTTGATGGAGGTTATGGTCGTACATGGTACGATTGTAAGTAATATGCCAGAATTACCAGAAGTCGAAACAGTCAAAAATGTCTTAAACAACATTGCTAAAGGAAAAACAATTTCCTGGGTCGAAGTCATTCGCCCTCAAACAGTTCGAAGCGATGTTACTGAGTTTCAAAATGTTTTAAAAGGAGCCACAATCCTTGAGTTTTCTCGTTACGGTAAATATATCATTTACCACCTTGACCGAGATTATGTTTTAGTCTCTCATCTTCGTATGGAAGGAAAATACTTCCATCGTGACGAAAAGATCAAACCAAACCACAATGATTTAATCTTGTTCCATTTTACTGATGGATCTTATCTATCATTTAATGACACACGTCGATTTGGCACGATGGAATTAGTTTCCAAAGAAGGTTATTTAGATAAAGAACCTCTCAATGAAATTGGACCGGATCCATTTATGATGAAAGACTCATCAAGACTCTACGAAGCCTTCAAAAACAAAGGTGTTGCGATAAAACCTTGTCTATTGGATCAATCGGTCATGTCTGGACTTGGCAACATTTATGTTGATGAAGTCCTATTTGCTTGCAAAATTCATCCAGAAACCCCAGCAAAACTCATCACAAAGAAGCAATTCGATGAGATTTGGTATTGGTCAAAAGACATCATGGGAAGAGCAATTCAAAAAGGTGGCACCACCGTTATTTCTTATCACCCAACTGAAGGAATTGATGGAGAATTCGTTAATGAACTCAAAGTCTATGGACAAAATGGCGGTAAATGCGTGAACTGCGGTTCACCACTTGTGAAGAAATTTGTTGGAGGACGTGGAACAACATTCTGCCCACACTGCCAACGCAATATTGCTCGTCCATTTATTTTAGGTGTTACCGGTCCAATTGGCTCAGGTAAATCTGCAGTTTGTAAATACCTTGAAACCAAAGGTTTCATTTATTTAAATTCAGATGAAATTGTTCATCATCTATATGAACTTAAAAGTGTTCAAGATGGGCTAAAGAGATTCGTTCCACATCTTAAGATAAAAGATGGAAAAGTTGATCGTGCCTCTTTAAGAGATGAAATTATCGCGAACCCGCGCGTAAAAAGATATATTGAACGTTATATCCATGAACTTGTAATCGAAGAACTTGAACGTCAGATTAAAAAATGTGGTCCAAAAGATCGCGTTGTTTGTGAAGTTCCACTTCTTTTTCAATCTGGTTATCACCTCTATTGCGACCAAACATTAATGCTTGAAGTCGATGAAAAGAATCAAGTCGAACACCTTTCAGAAAGAAAAGAAGACGTTGAAAAAGCATTACGATTGAACGCTCGTTTTAAACAAGATAACAATGAAAAAGCGACATACACCATTGTTAACAATGGTTCAGTCGCTGATTTACATAAGAAACTAGATTCTATTGTTTGTAAGATGTGCCTGTAAGATCAAATTCTTCTTCACACATCTCTCTAAGAATATTTCCTAATTGCTTACCACGGATTAAGCCGCTAGTTTTTCCAACCGAATAAAGTTGTTGTATCTCGTCGAACGTGAACGGGGAGGTAAACCAGGTTGGAAGGTTTTGACGTTCACGTTCGGCGAGAATTGGGATGACGATGGAATCGCGAATGTATTCACTCTTATATTCCTCACCAAACCCATCGAGAATTAATAATGGAACTTCTCCAAAAAGGGAGATTTCATTAGCAAAGATTTCTGGTTCTTTCATAGAAAGATCCGCTAATTGCTTAATTCTCTCAACGCAGTTAATGACTGCGACTTGTTCATTTTTAATCGCGATAAATTCATTTGCCATTGTTACAAGCAAATGAGATTTACCGACTTTATGATTACCAATTAAGTACAACCATCTCGATGATTGTCCTTTTACAATCTTGGAAAACTCTTTAATGATTGGACGACGATTCTCCGTAAGATCCATGTCTTTAAGTTGTGATAGCTTCCAGCTATCTGGGAAGTCATGAATCATATAGCGAGAATCACGACGAATTTGCTCAACAATCTTATGACATGGCTCATATTGAACTTTCACAAATCCGTCTTCTTTCTCAACGCGCATAGAAATGTGTGGAGTTTTTTTATTGCAGGCTGTAATACCAGGGCATTTTAAACAGTAATGGTAATCTTCACGGAAATCATTGAGTTTAGCGATGTTATCACGAACATCTTTCATTGTTAAATGAAGCTCTTTAAGCTTCTCATAGACAGGAGTATCTTCACGAAGTTCATTAACGAGTTGGTTAATATACGCCTTCATATCGGTGTCTTGTTCGGCACCTAAGATTTCATGGCTATCAAATTCTCTTAATGTCATCTGGCTTTCCTCCTACTCTTTTGACTATCTAAATCTGCTAACAGATCATTCATTTCATCATCGCTGATCTTACTACGCGATTTCTTTTCGGTTGGTTTTTCTTCAACCTTTGCCTTAGTTTCACCAGCAATTTCTGGTTTTTTTCGTGATTGCTTACGATTTAAGCAATTCATCGCGTCAATCGCGCTTACAACATGACTACGTGCTAGTGTGGAAGCAACTTTCTCACAATAATTAAGGTTCAATGTGTTATCACATTTCACAAGTGCATAATCAATAATCGCGTTAATCACACCATTGGTGAATCCATAGTTTTTCGATAACGATTCAACAATTTGCAAATCAGAATTACTAACCTTGGTGTTATTTTGAAGAATCTTCAGATATTTCGCTGGGCTAGTGGCATCCATTAAGCGACATTTTTCACTGATTGGATCATCACCTTTCATCACACTCATTTCTATAGAAATGGTTGGTTTACTATTTCTGAGTTCTTCTTCGGATTTCATTGCTAATTCAGCAAAATCGATCTTTGGAGATGAATCAGCGTGATAAATAGAAGCGACAACAGACGCCATTTGTTTTTCACTAAATCCGAATAACGTTGAATAACGAGCGATTTCTTTTAAATCTCGTTTTCCCACACTGACTTCCGAATTAGATAACGCATCCGAGAGGTATTTCATGAATAGGTCGTCGTTAAAGTTGATTCGGATACGTCCTTCGTCATGTCCTACGAATGATTCTTTAAAGTTCTTTTTGAATGCTGCATCATCATAATTTGGATGGAAAATATCCACGAACGATGCACTAACTTCGTTATAACCTTCATTGATTTCTAGGTTAACTTTATAACGAGAAGCAAGCTTCTTCGTTTCTTTCTCTCCAATGGATTGAATGAGCAAGCCTTTAAAAAGAACATCATCAAAGAAGTCTTTTGGATTCTTTGGAGCATACAATACATATATGTATTGACGAGCTTCATTACAATACGATCTTAACAAACCAACACCTTCAAGCATTCTTCGAGCAGACAAGAATTGTGCTGGAGTAAATTGAAGGATGTTTAAAAGAAGGGTTAATTGATATTCATTTTCTTCTTCTTCATTTCTTTTCTGTTTTAACAAAGTTAAATAAAGGATTGTGGCGTTTGCTCCGACAAGTGGTTGATAAAGTTCAACCATCACGTCTTTATCGACATTTGAAACAAGCGAAGCTAATTTAATTTGGTAGACATCGGACTGTAAAACGTATTCCATAGTGCGATAAGAATATCACTAATATATATTAGTTCCAAATCAAAAATTCGATAAAATCGGCGTTTTTTACACTTTGTGTATAACTTATCCACCTCGAAAAACAAAAAAGATTTGATTGCATCGAAGAATTACTTAATTCTCTCCACAACTTTTAACAACTTTTCCACATCTTTTCAAAATTCTATTCCATGAATATAATTATTGATATGAGAAAGGCCCTGGCCATTGATATTGGCGGAACAAACACTAGACTCGCTGTTGTTAACGAGTTTTTTGAAATTGAACAATGTGTTTTTAAACCAACTGTGTGCGATGACAAAGATAAGTTCATGCAAAACATCATTGATGGTATTCGCGAACTTAATCTTGAGGGCGTTGAATCAATCGGCGCTGGTGTTCCTGGTGTTGTTGATCGTGAAAAGGGTGTTATTTTAGACCTTCCAAATGTTCATGTTAAAGACATTAAATTTGCTGAGATTTTAAAGAAAGAAACAGGACTAGAAACACACCTTAGAAACGATGCTGAAGTTGCTTGTATTGCGGAAGCTTATTCCCCAACAGCAAAGAAATATTCACGCGTTTTCTTTATTACAATTTCCACTGGACTTGGTGGTGCATTTTGTGTCGATAAAGTGATTCAAGATTACGTCACTGAAGTTGGGCATACCGTTTCAAATTTTGATGGATATTTTGAGGAATTTTCGATCATTACTGGATCAAAATTCCCAATATTTGCTGAACATTTTGGAGAGCCTGGTTTAACTCCAAAAATCATGTTTGAAAAAGCAAGACAAAAAGATAAAAAATACCAGCAATTTACGGATAAATGGCTGCAAATCCTCAATAAATTTGTTCGCTTAATGATTGATTCATATCAACCTGAATTAATTGTTTTTACAGGCGGTTTTATGAAAGATAAGGATATGTTCTTCCCTCAAATCAAGAAAGCTCATAAAGATGTCAAAATTAGAGAGACATATTTTGGTACCAACGCTGGCCTAATTGGTGCTGGTCTATATGCCTTAAATTCAAAATAAACGGAGACAAAAAAATGAATAGGATTTTAAAAAGAGTGCTCATTATTGCCGGTTGTGTTATCGGCGCAGTTGTTGTTGGTGCTGGAGGCTATGTTTTATACGTTGTTTTATCCTACAATCGTATCGGAAATGTTGATTTAGATGTTCAACGTAAATCCGAGACAAAAAAAGCAGTCGCTGGACAAACATATAAAGCCATTTCCTATAACATCGGATTTGGCGCTTATTCCCAAGATTACACATTCTTCATGGATACTGGTTATGACGAGAATGGCAATCCAACTTGTGGAACACACTCCACCGCTAAATCAAAAGATGAAGTCTTATTCAATACTGCTGGAGCAATTAAGACAATCCAAGATAACGATCCTGACTTTGTTATGTTCCAAGAAGTTGATACAAAATCCACTCGTAGTTACAAAGTAAACCAAGACGAAAAGATTCAAGAAGCTTTCCCTGCTTATGATCATGTTCACTGTGTGAACTTTCACACCGCTTTCCTTCCATATCCGATTAACGATATGCACGGAAAGGTTAACGCCGGATTAACAACTTTATCAAAAATTCAAATTCAAAAAGCTGAGCGCAAGGAATACACCGTTCCAACTGGAATGGGAAAATTCTTCGACTTGGACCGTTGTTTCGCCGTCCAAAAGATTGACGTCGATAACGGCAAATCGCTTTACATTGTTAACTCACATATGTCTGCATATGATGAAGGCGGAACAGTTCGTACAAAACAAGTCGAAGAACTCAATGCTTTCCTTAAGGAAAGACATGAAGCTGGAGACTATGTTGTTATTGGGGGAGACTGGAACCATGATTTGTTAACAAATAATCCAGATTTCCCAGAATACACCAAAGAAAACAAACCATTCGGAGAAAAGAAAAAATCACCAGACTGGGTGAACTTCTATTTCGATGATGAACATAAATCTCCATTAACTGAAGGTTATTCAGTTGTGGCGTCTGATAATGTTCCAACATGTCGTAATAACGACATCGAATGGGAACCAGGTAAGACATTTACCTGTGTTGTAGATGGCTTTATTGTTTCGGATAATGTTAGTGTTGTTTCACATGCAAATATCCAAACAAAACAAGGCAATAAAGGATTAGATGGTTTTGCCTTTGCTGATCACGATCCAACAATGCTTGAATTCAAGCTTAACTAAGATTTATTTGTATTAATAATCAAATAAGTCTATTATTAATAATGCGTTGATGAAGACACGCTAATAAGAAGTCTTTCCTAGCGAGGGAACGATGGTGAAAGGTTCCTGTCAGGCTCTTATTAGTACCACTTCGGAGCTTCTAGAAACCAATCTAGACGGATCTCCCGTTACGAGAATAATGAGTGTATAACTTGAGTTATAAATTAAGGTGGTACCACGTGAAAGCGTCCTTACGTAGAACGCTTTTTATTTATTTTAGGAGGTAAACAAGATGGCGTTAGATTTCAAAACATTAAATCACTCCACATCACATTTGATGGCGGAAGCGATTGCTAATCTTTATCCAGGAGCCAAATTTGGTTTTGGCCCAGCAATTGAAGAAGGATTCTACTACGATATTGATTTCCCAACCCCAATCACAGAAGCTGATCTTCCAAAGATTGAAAAGGAAATGCATCGTATCGCTTCAAGAAACGAAAAATTTGTTCGTGAAGAAGTCACTCGTGAACAAGCCCTAGAACTATTCAAAGACAATAAATATAAGATTGAACTTATCAAAGGTATTAAAGGTCCAATCACCATTTATCGCCAAGGCAAATGGTTCGACCTTTGTGCTGGTCCACACGTTGAAAGAACAGGACAAATTAACAATTTTAAATTGTTATCCATTGCTGGCGCATACTGGAGAGGTGACTCCAAAAATAAACAATTAGTTCGTATTTACGGTACTTCCTTTGAAAAGAAAGAAGAACTTGAAGAACACTTACGCATCCTTGAAGAACGTAAGAAACGCGACCATCGCATTTTAGGTAAACAACTCGGTTTATTCATGCTTAGTGATTATGGTCCAGGACTTCCTTTCTGGCTTCCAAACGGTATGATTGTTCGAACCGAGATTGAAAATATGTGGAAAGAAATCCACCGCCGTTATGGCTATATGCTTGTTGATACTCCAATTATGCTCTCCAAAGAACTTTGGATTACCTCAGGCCACTGGGACCACTACAAAGACAATATGTACGTCACGATGGTTGATGAAAATGAATTCGCGATTAAACCAATGAACTGTCCAGGCGCAATTCTTTGCTATAAGAATGATTTACACTCCTATCGCGAACTACCTCTCCGCTATGCGGAGTTAGGTCATGTTCATCGTCACGAAGCAAGCGGCGCACTTAACGGATTATTCCGTGTTCGCTCCTTCACTCAAGATGATGCACATACATTCGTTCGTCCAGACCAAATCGGAGACGAAATCGTCTCAATCTTAAAACTCTTCGATGAGATTTATTCTCTCTTCGGGCTTAACTATAAAATTGAATTATCAACTCGCCCAGAAGAAGGTTATATCGGAGATATTAAGATTTGGGATGAATCAGAAAGAATTCTTGAAGAAGTGTGTCGTAAATCCGGAAAAGAATTTAAGATTAATCCAGGAGATGGTGCCTTCTATGGACCAAAACTTGACTTTAAAGTCAAGGATAGTATGAATCGTATCTGGCAATGTGGAACAATCCAACTCGATATGAACCTTCCAGAAAGATTTGATGTGAGCTACATTGATGACAAAGGTGAAAAGGCTCGTCCAGTGATGATTCACCGTGCATGCTTCGGTTCAATTGAAAGATTTGTTGGTGTTATTACTGAACACTTTGCCGGTGCTTTCCCACTCTGGTTAGCACCAGAACAGGTTCACGTTTTACCAGTTAATGATGAATTCCATTTGGAATATTCTAAGAAGGTAGTTAAGGCTCTTGAAGAAAAAGGAGTACGAGTTAAACTCGACTCTGCTGAAGATAAACTTGGATACCGTTTACGTAATACACAAGTGAAGAAAATTCCATACACTTTAGTTATCGGCGACAACGAAAAGAATGAAGGAACTGTCACTTATCGACACTTCGGAACCAAAGCTCAACATACTGTAAAACTCGAAGAATTTGTGGAGATGATTCAAAAAGAAATCTCCAGCAAATCCTTGCCGGTTTACGAAGAATAACCAAGAATTGCATTACATTTTAAGTCACCGTTATAAAACGATGACTTTTTGTTTTCTTACTTATTGTGTATACTCATACTATGAAAAGAAAGTTCTTAATCACTTTAGTTGCTCTTTTTGTTTTGAGTGCATGTCAGAGTAATAAACAAAATGGTAATGGTTCAAAACCAACGTTTTCATCAGCCTCTAATGCATCAGTAAGTACAACCTCTGAAGGACCTTCTTCAGTCGCTCTATCAAGTGCAAGTCAACCTATTGGAAGTAGTTCTACTTATAGCCCGACAGGTTCTGGTTCGAACTCTAAGAGTTCAGTGACACCAAGTAGCTCTAGTTCCTCTTCCTCTACTTCAGGCTCTATCATACCAACTCCACCAGACGAGTTTAGTTTTTCTAAAACAGAACTGACAATCGATATCAATTCAACTTACACTGCTTCTTTAAGCGTTTTTGATCCGGTTAGTTCAACTGAAAAGATTTCTTGGAGCGTTCCGCATTCCAACATTATTCGTCTTGAAAAAACTGAGACCGTTAGTGAAGAAATAAACACGATTAATGCTATTACTGTTGGTAGTGTTCGCCTTAAGGGCGAAGCAAACGGAAAAACCACCTACTGCGATATTAATGTTATTAACTCAAAAGAGAAATCAACAAGTGGGACTCAGGATATTGCTATATATGCCATTAATGACTACCATGGCGCAGTCACAAATGAATTTAGTATCAAACATCTTGGAACATTAATTAAACAAAAGGTTAGTCAGAAAGACACTTTATTCTTAGACCAAGGTGATACGTTCCAAGGAACACTACAATCAAACTACAACTACGGAAGAATGATTACCGATGTTTATAATGCGTCTGGAATGTCTGCTCGTACTGTTGGTAACCATGATTTTGACTGGGGAGGAGCACGTTTAGAAGCAAATACAAACGCTAATTATCACGGCTACTCCACTCCTGTTTTAGCAGCAAATGTCTATGATTATGACTTTTCAACAAAGGCAATGGGCAACCAGCAACAATCTGAAATCGGACAAGAATATACGACTTTTACATTGGAATCTGGAATTAAAGTTGGTGTAATTGGTCTTATTGGAGAAGATTGCATCACCAGTATTAACTCTCAATTTGTTGAAGAGTATGGATTTAAAAATTCAGCCGAAATCACAAAAATAATTTCCGACAAACTACGCACCGAAGAAAACTGTGATGTTGTTATTGCATCAGTTCATGATGGTTATAATAGTTACTATGCCTCTCAAGTTACCAGTGAATCTCCAGTATCAAACAAAAAATATGTTGATTTAGTCCTTAATGGCCACACACATTATAAGGAACAAGAAACATATAACAATGTTACCTTTGCTCAATTTGGAGAGAAGGGTGAAACGATTGGAAAAATCAATTTAACCTATGACTTCGCAACAGGTTTAGTAAGTAACACTGTCGTTTATAATTTATCTAGTTCATCACTATTAAGTGATGTCCCAGTGCTTGATCAAGAAATTGTGGACATTGTTGATTACTACGAAGACCAAGTAAACGACATCAAAGATGAGGTTTTAACAACACAACTTAGTGGTGTATTTGATGAATACCAAACTTTACCAAACTATGTTTCTAAAGCGATGTATCAAGCTTCAATCAGTCAAGGTTATGATGTTTCTTATGCCATCGTTAATAAAGCACGTGAGCCACTTAATGGACCAACTGTCACTTACGAAGCATTATTCCATTCATTACCATTTGATAACGTTATCTACATTATCAAGGTTCTTGGAAGTGAGATTCGTAATGAATTAAGCTGGAGTTCCAATAGTTTTTACCGAGGAAATAATGCAGATGCATTATCAGCTTTGGAGGATTCGAAGCTTTATACAATCGCCTGTATTGATTATTTAGCATTCCACTGTAACTCAAATCGTGATTACAACTATTTCCCTTCAGTTACCTCAATTGGATACCTCACCAAAAACGATCAATATTACACTTATCGCGAGATAACCGCGGATTATATGAGAAATACGCCAGGAACGATTTCATCTAGTTCATATATGGATAATCTGGACCATTTTAATCCAAACAAACTTTCCGAAAGTATCACAAACGAATAAAAAAGATTTGACAACACATTATATGTGTAGTTAAATATTTCTGCAAAACGTAGAAAGAAGAGCGCCCAAAGCTTCTCACCAGATCGATGAATCGATTGGTACATTGCTACTGTAACAAATCAATTTAGTTATGTAGAACGGGCGCACTTCGTGCCCGTTTTTATTACTTGTAAAGGAGATTAAAGTTATTAACTATCCAATCAAACAAGGACCACAACGTCCGAACAAGCAAAATGCCGATCTCATTAATGAACGTGTTCGTTTCCCAGAAGTGCTCTTAATCGGAGCGAATGGAGAACAACTTGGTCGTATGTCTTCTAAAGAAGCATATGATTACGCGGTTCGTGCCGAACTTGACTTAGTCTGTGTTGCGCCAAACGCCCAACCACCAGTTTGTAAAATTATGAACTATGGTAAATACCGTTTCGAACAACAAAAGAAAGCCAAAGAAAACAAAAAGAAACAACATATTATTGAGATCAAAGAAGTTCAACTTACTCCACAAATCGGTCAACATGACTTAGAAACAAAGGCTAAAGCAGCCCGTAAGTTCTTAGAGAATGGTGACAAAGTCAAAGTTGGTGTCCGTTTCCGCGGTCGTCAAATGACTCACTTAGATATTGGAGAAGAAACAATGAATAAATTCATTGCTTGTGTCGAAGACATCTCTGTCGTCGAAAAGAAACCAGAAATGGAAGGACGTTGGATGAACGCCGTTATTGCACCAAAAAGAAAGTAGAGGAAAACACACATGCCAAAGATGAAAACAAAAAGAGCATTAGCTAAACGTGTGAAAGTGACTGGTTCTGGTCAACTCAAACGTCATAGTGCTTACACATCTCACCTTGCTCCACGCAAGACCACAAAACAAAAAAGACATTTAAGAAAGGCTTCACTCGTCTCCAAAAGTGACTACACAAGAGTGAAAACCTTAATTCAATAAGGAGGTAGACTAGAATGGCTAGAGTTAAAAATAGCGTGACTACACATGCACGTCGTAAAAAAATCTTAAAAAGAGCTTCTGGTTACTTCGGAAGTAAACACCTCCTCTTCAAGACTGCTAAAGAACAAGTCTTAAGAAGTCTCAGATATTCTTATATCGATCGTAAGCAACTTAAATCTGATTTCCGTAAATTATGGATTAAGAGAATTAACGCTGCTTGCCGCTTAAATGATATTTCTTATTCCCGCTTCATTAACGGTTTAAACAAAGCTGGTGTCAAAGTTAATCGTAAAATGCTTGCTGAGCTTGCCATCAACGATCCAAAGGCATTCGCCGATTTAGTTGCTGTTGCTAAAAAAGCCAAATAAGAATTAAGCAAAAAATAAAGGAAGGTAGTACCTTCCTTTTTTTTACAATAATGAGTCTTCTTTTTTAACGAAGATGACCTCTACGTTATCGAGTGCTTCGTTAATTAGTGATTCAAAATCAAACTTCTCTTCGAATTCCTTCGCTTTCTCAAGTGAAGGTTTTGTTTTTGGATTCTTCGGGGCAAAGATTGTGCAACAATCCTCAAACGGACGAATTGAGATATCATAGGTATCAATCTTGCGAGCAAGTTTGATGATATCGACTTTATCCATCGTAACCACAGGTCTTAAAACTGGTAACTTTGTTACTTCATTAATCGTGTACATTGACTCAAGTGTCTGTGAGGCCACTTGTCCAACGCTTTCTCCAGAGGAGATTGCTGGGCAGCGACGACGATGAGCGAGGCGATCAGCAAGTCTAAACATCATTCTTCGCATAATTGTAATCGCATAACTTTCATCAGCATGACGATAGATTTCTTCTTGAATTTTGGTAAACGGAATAATATTTAAACGAATCTCATGTTGATATTTATTAAGTTTACTTAATAAATCTTTGAGTTTTTCGATGACCCCAGCATTTGTATATGGAGGAGAAGCGAAGTGAATGCATTCGATTTTAATACCACGTCTCATGAGCAAATATGCGGCGACTGGAGAATCGATTCCTCCAGATAGCATGTGCATGATTTTACCTCCAACTCCGAGAGGATAACCTCCACAAGCTGGATAGGTTTTGCAGAAAATATAGGCGCCTTCTTGTCTAATTTCTATTGAAAGCAAGATGTCAGGTTCATGAACATCAACTTTAAGATTGGTATTTGCTAGGATATTTCCAGCGACATGCTTGATGATATCTTCGGAAATAATCGGATATGATTTATCAGCTCTTTTACATTTAACTTTAAATGTTTTTCCTTCTTCTTGCTTAATCAGTTCAAGACTGACATTCTTCAAGTTTTCGATGTCTGGATTGGTTTTATAAACCAATGAAAGAGAATGGATGCCGGAAACATCTTTTAAAACTTCAATAACTGGTTCTGGATCATTACCGTTTAAAACGACGTAAATATGATCAAATCTAGTTTCGATATTTAAATTAGAAAATTCAGCAAGAGCGTTCTTAATGTTATTAGCTAAAACACGGATAAAATCTTTTTTGTTTTTACCCTTAGTTGATAACTCGCCAAAGCGAACCATAATGTGGTCGTATGTCATCGAATGCTCTCCATTACTTTATTAAATTCACGCGCGAAGATTTCAGCATCTTCCTCAGTATTATCTTTTCCAAACGAAAGGCGTATTGTATTGTGCGAAGCGACTTCACCTTTACCTAATGCTGAAACAACGTATGATGATGGTTCGCGTTTCGAATTACATGCACTTACTGAAGAAACATAGATGCCAGCATTTGACAAAGCTTCCACCACAACAGAGGCTTTTTTCTTTGTTAATGAGAAGTTCAATATATATGGGCTTGAAGCTTGATTAGAATTAAATTCAATGCCTTCAATATTTTCCAATTTAACCATGAATTGCTGGTGAATTTTTGAAATTCGTTGGGATTCTGCAGAGATTTTTGATTGTGAAATTGAAACGGCTTTTGCTAAGGAACAGCATAATCCGACAGCGACAGTTCCACTTCTTAATCCATCTTCTTGGCCACCGCCAAAAACACGTGGTTCTAAATCAATTTTATCTTTCAAAACAAGACAGCCAGAACCTTTTAATCCGTGAACTTTGTGGCCAGAAACAACAAACATATCCAATGAAGAATAATTGACTTTATCCTTACCAATTGATTGGGTAGTATCGGAATGGAAAACAGCCTTTGGATACTGATGAACAATTTTTGCTAATTCAGGAATGCTATTAATTGAACCAATTTCATTATTCGTCGACATTAAAGAAACTAAGATGGTTTCGTTCGTCATTGCTTTAGACAATTCTTCAGGATTAACAACGCCATCTTTGTTTACTTTTAAATAAGTGACTTTGAAGCCTAATGATTCCAAATATTTAAAGCATTCTAAAACAGAAGGATGTTCTACGTTTGATGTGATAACGTGTTTTCCTCTATTTGCGTGCTTTAAACAGTAACCAAGAATTGCGAGATTATTCGCTTCGGTTGCACCAGAAGTAAAAATGATTTTATAACCTTTAGAAAGGTTAAAGGCTTTTAAAACTAGTTCACGAGCCTTATGCAAATATGATAAAGCATCAATACCTAATCCGTGGATTGAAGAAGAATTACCATAATGTTCGGATTCAATCTTTGTATATAAAGAAACCACCTCATCGTATGGCTTGGTGGTTGCTGCATGATCGAGATAAATTGTCTTAGCGTTTTTCATTCGCGTGGACTCGTTTTAAGGCATCTCCTACAGTTGTATATGAATTCTCAAATTCTCCAGCACGGAAGTATTCTTCCGCGTGTTTAACAAGTTCATTAATATCACTTAAGTGGAAGCGATCGCTATTTGCATAAACAATCGCGTTTTCCGCAAGCATGGCCATGTTGTGATCTTGTTTAACTTGACCTTCCTCACCAAATAAAGAGTTGGCTAATTCTTTGATCTCCGCGATTTCACGGTTAACTTCTTCAACATTGATTGGCTGAACAACTAAACGTTTATAGACAGAGTTTAATAACTCATAGACATGATCAAACGCGACTTTGTATTTTTCGGAAACAGACTTTATGTTAATTTCTTCAACATCTTTTTCTGCTTCAACAATTTTATCAAAGAATGTATAGATTATGTTATAGGCGTATTCGGAATCTTCTTTCAAAGAAAGAATGTATTGATTGAAATCATCAATCTCAGAGATGATTGATTCGGATGAAGATTTGAGTTCATTCATCTTCTTTAAAAGCAAAGAATATGGCTGTTTGGTTGCACTATGGATGAATGTATCCAAAGTTCTCTTCAAAGCACCAACACGGTTAATCTCGGATTGAATGAAGTTAATCTTATTATGTTGTTCTTCGCTGATAACATAGACTTTAGAGACTTCTGGAATAGTGTTACAAAGCTTAATAAAGCTTTTTTCAATTGTTCCGACGTTGTTATAAACGTGTTCATTATTTTGTTCAAAATCAACACGAGCAGCTTTTTCTTCTTCGAAGAGTTTGAAGTATTCATCGATTTGAGCAGAGATGTCGTCGAGTTTAGAACGGACGCCTTCGATATCAAAACGCTTAATACGTGTTGTTAATAAAGCAATCTCTTTCTTGATTTCCTCGATAGATTGTTTCACGCATAAATGATGAAGTGGATAACGATCCTTTGTCATGACTTCATAAGCGTTCTCTAAAGAGATGAGTTTATCTGGAACAATGGTTGTAACTAAAGTACAAAGTTCTGGAATGGCGATTAAAATCTTCGCTAATTCCTTTACGATTTCTTCAATTTTTGGAAGCACCGCATTTGCTTCATCGTATTGTGCGGCCTCAACATATGTTTCGAATTCTTCGAATAAAGAATCAACATATTTAAAGACTTCGACAAACGAATCGTTAACTAAAGTTAAATCAGATTGCTTAGCGTAGTAGTCTTGTCTGATACGACGAAGTTGTTCTTTTAAAGAAAGCGAGGATTGACGGCAGTTTTCTTCTGGCTTGATTACTTTTAATAAGTCATTATTGAGAATATTAACTTCTGTCTCATAGTCTTCAACAGTCTTAAGAACTTTTGGTAATTCTTGCTTTACAAGCTTAATCTTGTGGTCATAGTAAAGATCCTTGATATCGTTCACGCGACGTTGCGCACTCGCATCAAGATGATCGCGAATTTCTTTGAAACGTTTGACAAACTTGGTGTGGGTATCCACATAGAGAAGATTTGTTCTAGAAATAATTTCTAGACGTTTCACATACTGAGCGTCTTGTCCAATTAAGAGAGCGTGTAAATATTGAAAACGACGATCTAAATCAAGGATCGTATGTTTCAATTTATTACGTTTAATTATTAAAATAATTACAAATGTTGCTGCGGCAGCAACAATGACTGAAGCAATAATAATTAGAGCAAGAATTCCAGCACTCATACGTTAAGAATATAGCATATTTAAACCTTGTTTTCTACAAAAAACAATGAAGGAATATGTGGTATTTTTATCTCACTCAGTTTGAAAATTCCCCTAATATATTAATATTAGATGAGTTACTATTGACATCTATTTTTGATTTCTTTATTATATAACTCGCATTGTTGAAGCATGTAAATACTGCTTGACTGATGTCTCAACTATCGTGGATGAGTAAGCTTAGCTCAAGGCCGAAAATCAATCTGATGACATCCGAAGCAAGGAATTTACACCTCAAGCTAAATGATGCATTTAGTGAAAGGAGTCATAAATCATGAGATATACTGGTTCAGACTACAAACGTTCACGTCGTCTTGGTTTTTCCACTTTGGAATCTGGTAAAGAACTTGCCAAACGTCCATATGGTCCAGGCCAACACGGTAATGATCGTAAGAAAAAACCTTCCGAATACGGCAAACAATTGCTCGAAAAACAAAAACTCGAACAAATGTATGGTGTCAATGAACGTCAATTCCGTCGTTTATTCATCCTTGCTAAAAAGAGTAACCAAGTTACAGGCTTAGCCTTCTTCCGTATTCTTGAATCCCGTTTAGACAATCTTGTCTACCGTATGGGATTTGCAAGAACTCGCCGTGCGGCTCGTCAACTCGTCAACCACGGACACATCACTGTCAATGGTAACAAAGTTGATATCCCATCATACCTCTGCTCTGTTGGTGATAAGATTGCCATCAAAGAAGGTCATGATCTTGCCATCGTCAAGGCTTCACTCGAAAGCAAACCAGCCTCTGTTGGTTATGTCAAAGTCGATGCTGAAAAATTATCCGGAGAATTCGTCCGCGTTCCAGAACGTAGCGAACTTCCAATGGATATTAATGAAGCACAAGTTATTGAATACTACAACAGATTGCTGTAATTCAAATTTGAGCAAAATAAAAGGAACCATAAGGTTCCTTTTTCTTCATCTTTTTCTTATAGATCAGGGATGTTTGGTTCCTGAGTTGTGACCTTATATTGGAATGTAATTCTTGTCGTTGAGTAGTCATCAACTTCATCAATTTTGGAGATTAATGAATCCTCAAAATCATATGTTTTAGAACGAGTCACTTTTCCGTCTTTGTTCATTCGTTCAATCTTTTGATTTAAACAAGATTCATTGCGGGAATGAGAAGTAATTTTGGTCTGACTGCTTTGGTTTTGAAACTCGTTTTTGAGACGATTAATGTAGAGATAATTAATATTTCTCACATCCTCGAAAGCTTCTTTCATCTTGGCTTCCCAAAGTTCTTTTTGGTACCAATAAGCATAATAAGTTTTCTCTCCAGTAGCAGTTGTGGAAACTTCATAGATTTTTTGATCTTTGATGTAAGTCCACTGCTCACTTACTGAATTATTAGAGGTATTGTTTGAATCCTCGTTGACAATATAAGAGTGCATGTAGTTACTTTCAAAAAAGACTTGAAAAAGACTTGTGGAACGAGTTGATTCTGTTTCCGCGACTGCTTTTCTTTCATAGAAAGAGAATGTCGTAACTTGATCAAGTTTAATCTCAAAATTATTAATTAAACGATAGGCTTCCTCATTTGAAATTGATCTTCCTGAGCAGGAGCATAGGAAAGGAATAATTATAAAGAAAGCAAATCGTTTTTTCATGTTATTTTAAATCGATTAAGTAGTAATTTTTCTTGCCACGTTTAAGGACAATATAGCGTCCAAAAAGCGCATCATTTTTATTAAAAACCTTGGCAATATCGGTACATTTTACTCCGTTAATGGCGACAGAATTTCCATTAATAAATTCACGAGCTTCTCGTTTGCTACTAGCTGCGTGTGCTTGAATTAAAAGGTCTTCAAAGAGAAGTCCACTTGGAAGTTCAACACGAAGATCGCCAAAGAGTTCTTCAATGTTTTCTTTAGAAAGATCACTGACGGAACCAGAGAATAAAGCCTCACTCATCTTGCGACACTCTTCGGCTTTTTCTTTTCCGTGGACTAAACAAATAATTTCATAAGCTAAAGCTTTTTGAGCAATACGAGCGCCTAAAGCTTTATAGTGTTCATCAATAATCGCGTTAATTCTTTCGACTGACTTGAATGAGAAAACTTTTAAGTAGCGAGCAGCATCATCGTCAGAGACGTTGATGAAGTATTGATAAATCTTGTATGGCGAAACAAGTTTCGCATCAAGGTAGAGGGCTCCATCTTCAGATTTTCCAAACTTCTTACCATTCTCATCAAGAAGAAGTGGAACAGTAAAGCATCCGGCTTTAGTTTCGCTTCCTTCAATCTTACGGATCAGTTCAAGACCAGCAGTTAAGTTACCCCATTGGTCACCACCGCCGATTTGAATTGTCACACCTTCTTTTTGATATAAATGTAAGAAGTCAATTGATTGAAGAATCATGTAGGAGAACTCGGTGAAAGAAACACCGCTTTGTAAACGCGATGCGACGATATCTTTTGATAACATGTAGTTTACTGGGAAGTGTTTTCCATAGTCTCTAAGGAAATCTAAAACAGACATTGATCCGATCCAGTCGAAGTTATTCACAATTAGACCTTTTTCAGGATCACTTAAATCAATGAATCTTTCGAGTTGTTTACGGATGGAATCTGTATTGGCTTTTAAGGCTTCCTTGGTCTGAAGATTTCTTTCCTTGGATTTTCCGCTTGGGTCACCAATCATGCCTGTCGCTCCACCAACAACAGCGACAATTTTATGTCCTGCTCTTTGGAGTCTCATAAGCATCGAAATCATGACAAAGTTACCAATGTGCATCGATGATGCAGATGGGTCAAAACCACAGTAGATGGTTTGCTTTGTATTGAGTAATTCGCGAACTTCTTCCTCGTTGGAGAAATCTTTAATTAATCCGCGCCATTTTAGTTCTTCGACAATATTCTTCATTTTTATTCCTCGGTAGATTGACGTTTCTTATATTCCGGTTCAATGCGGTAGACTTTGTTTTCTAAGGCGTTTTTGCTTAGATCAACGAGCATATACATTGCTCGACGTCCAACGTCTTGCATGTTAATATTCATCGTCGACAAAGTCGGTCGAGTAATATTAGCATATTTTGTTCCAATAATCGAGAGAACTTCAACATCTTCTGGAACTTTTAGTCCAGAATCTGTAGCGGCATTTGTAATTGCAGCAGCTATCGAGTCACGATAAGCCACGACATATGACTTCTGATGTCGTTCATCTTTAAAGTAGCCTAAGAAGTCGTTATACGTTCTCGTATAAGAGTCATCAACATTGAGGATACGATGCTCTTGTTTTTCTTCATCACAAACATTTATAAATGTTTTTTCAGTTCTTTCAAGGAGTCGACCACAGTTGTGGACATGGAGGAAGACTAAGCGCTTTTTACCTTTGTTTCGTTCAATCGCTTCTTTCAAAACGCCTTTGAAATTGCGTTCCATCGCAAAGACAATACAGCCAACTCTTTCACCTTCAACTTTGTTATTAATAACAATTGTTGGAACGTAGTAAGAATTTAATTTAGCGATGTCGTTTTCATCAAGTTCATCATCAAAGATGATTGCACCATCAACGTGAGAAGTAATAACTTTATCAAGTTGTTTTAAAGCGTCTTCACGAGAGTGGGAGGTGATGAAAAGCGAAAGGTTAAAGCCTTTTTCTTTAGCAACTTCAGTAATTCCGTTTAATACAGAAGAAATGTAAACGTAGTTAGCGCTTGGAATCACAACACCAATTGTGGTTGATTTGTTTGTGGCTAAGGCTTGGGCCAAACCAGAAGGTTTATAACCAAGTCTAGCAATAGTTTTTTGAACTTTTTGTTTGGTTTCTTCAGTCACGTTTCCTTGGTTATTAATAACACGGGAAACAGTTGCTAGAGAAACACCACTTGCTTTAGCAACTTCGTATATCGTGACTCTGTCTTTCAAGTTTTCCATGAAAAAACTTCCTCTTTT
>Ga0247611_10002885_pt1 | contig 26602 bp, 31 predicted proteins | sample 177DNAGHGhighgp2_FD_192422 | JGI IMG/M metagenome (GOLD analysis project Ga0247611, IMG submission 192422) | Sheep rumen microbial communities from Palmerston North, Manawatu-Wanganui, New Zealand - 1770 DNA GHGhigh gp2 | ecosystem: Host-associated > Mammals > Digestive system > Stomach > Rumen... | reverse complement strand
GCAGGAACGGCTCAAATGGATGCTTTTCTGTGTTCACATTATGCAAAGATAGCCGGAATTAGTGGTATTGGCAAGAATAAAGCCCCGGTTACGGTCCTCAATAATCTTTTTCTGCTGATTTCCAAATTCTTGCAAACCTTGCAAAGATTTGCAGAGGGGTGCTTTCAGGCCTATCTTTGTAGAAAAAAGGTACTATGAGTAAACGAATCGGAAGAGAGGATGGCTTTTACAAGGATGCGCTGGCGTGGATGGGGTATCGGTATGCGATGGGGATGACGGATTATGTGGGGGAGAAGGGGTATAGCGAGCTGGAGCGTTATCGGCAGTTTATGGATATCGAGTTCGGGTCGGAGGAGTTCCGGGCGCTGTTGGGAGCGTTTTGCGATTTCCTGAAACGGAAGAAGATAAAAGATGTCGTCGACCTGAAGGAGCGGTATCTGGAGCAGAATCTGATTTGGCTGTCAAAGAATTATGCGATGGGGCGGCACAGCTATGCGGCTAGCCATTGGCAGGATATCGTGCGGTATGGGACGGACGTTCTGTCGGAGGGGCAGCGCCTGCGAAATGCCATCGACATCCGGCGGGAGATAGCGCTGCACTTGCAGTTCGGGACGCCCATGTTCCGGATGCCGTATAATCTGGAGGAGGTGTATAGCCCGATGGACCTGTTCCTGACGTTCGTGACGGAGAAGTGTATTGATTCGGAGGAGGAACTGCTGCGGTATCGGTCTGTCAATGTGGTGGTTACGGAGGGTGGGAAGATTGAATACAAGGCGGAACTGGTGCCGGATGGTGAGTCGAGCCACCACTATTTGACGCACGGCTACATCGATGACTATCTGGGCTGGGACGCTTTGGCCTCTTTCTTCTATCCGCCTTGCCACAAGACATGTCTAGTCAGAAGCGAAGGCGAAGAGAAACTCGTCCGCTACTTCGATGCCTGGCAGCGGCGGTACAATGCCGATGGCAAAATCCATTATGAGAAGGTGAAGGTACCGATTGACAAGTTTAAGAGCGAGCCATGGGCGGGCTGGGCGCTTATCGAGGAGAATATCGTAGAGGATAATGTCGAACTAAAGGAGGAGTAAGTGTTTGATATGGAAACAAAGCAAATAATAGTATTCAGAAAGGATTTGCTCAAAGGGGAGCACGGAATCCGGAAAGGGAAGTTTGCAGGACAGGTGGCGCATGCTTCACTTGGGGCGCTCTTGAAATGTTTTACGGTTGAAGAAACATCTGATGACTCTGTAATCTACAAGGTGCAATTCAAGAAAGGAAGTGTATTGGATTCATGGTTGAACGGAATCTTTACCAAGGTGGTCGTTGGTGTGGAATCGGAGCAAGAACTGCTGGACATAGTAGCGCACCTTGAAGATAGTAAGAGTAAAGGAAATACTATTCCGTATGCTCTGATAACGGATTGTGGGAAAACCGAATTCGGAGGGGTTCCAACCATTACCTGTTTGGGTATCGGCCCAGCAATGAGCGAGGACATTGATACTATTACAGGTGGATTGAAACTGTTATAGTCCCCGCAACGACAAGATTGTTTAATTCGCGGTTTTATGCAAAGGAAAGAGGACGTTGTCTGTTATGATTTTCAGGGATGGCCGGAGTTCAAAATGAATCTTCGGGAGATACTTGTAGCTTTGGGTGGAGCGTGTGAGAATGGAAAGATCTGTTTTGACGAGAACGACCCGTTGATGGATGTATATCCCAGGATCCTTATGGATGATGGGATGGGGAGTGACGGATTGAATATCAATGTGCATACGAAAAACAATCAACATTTCCAAAGAATAAACGTTTAACTGCAGGTGCGCTTATAAACTGCTGTTGTTGAGAGAATTACGCGAGCGATATTTTGCAATAATGCAACATTTTGTAATCGTAATGAACTAGTCATCAACCCATTATCAACTAAACGTTTATTCTTCGTTTTTCAAATATCTTTTCTCCAACTTGCGGGCAAAAAGGATAACAGAAAATAAAGTTAAGTATGAGAAAAAGACTATTAAGAATCCTTATTGCGTTGCGGGACGGAAAAGCCGTTCCAGAGGTCCTGATGTCGGAAAGACTAATCAGGGAGTTATTGGCATACGGAGCCGTGACAAGAGTGGATGGTGACTGGGGAAAAAGTTACAAGGTTGTCTCTCAGGATGACTACAAAGAGTTTATCTACGATATAGGTCTGCTTCCCGAATTGTTGGAACACGATTTGGCGGAGGCTAGGGATGATGATTAATCGGCGGGTATCGGCCTTCTTTGTGATGTGTTTTGGGAAAAATAATGAAATATCGTTCACAATTTGTGAAAAACATCTATCTTTGCAAAGAACACTATAGTATATGCAGGTTCAGCATAATATCGTAATTAAGAATCCGACCAAGAAGATTCTTGACCTGATGGCTCAAATTGCAAAAGACAAGGCGGCCAAGCAGGCGGAACTTCGTGCACGGTGGGAAAATGGAACAATTGAAAACGTTGAGGTGGTAAAGTAATGGCAGATGGGGGTTGAGGAAGTTGTTTCAATTGGGGATAGTGTTTTTCTATTAGAGATTTCAGAGTTGGCGCACAAGTATTTGACTCCCGAAACGTGGAGTCAACTCGAAGGTGCTGTTCAACTGTATACCATTTCGCTTGAGCGTGTTCAAGGAAGTCGGCCTATAACTCCCTTTGGACTGTGTATCCTCGCCGATAAAGTGGCCGGTTTTATGTTGGCAAATCCAGATGCCGTCCTTTGTTACTACTGCGATTACTTGAATGAGATTCCCTCGATGAGGGCCAATCGGCCGGCTATTTCCCCGCAAGCGTACAGGAGCCTCCTTTTCTCGCATCTGTTTGACAGGTATACATCCAGTCATTACGTGGAGTCGTATACACAGTCCATCATTACCATCGATGGCGATGAGGTTTACTATATCCATATCGTCGCCCAAAGGGACTTGTCCCCCTATATGGCAATCATTGCCACGGATTTCCAGATAGGATATGGGAAATAGTATTTGTTAGTAGTCCATAGTCTTCTGGTTATGATAATGGCCGCGCCATATGCATCGTTCCAGAGAGGGTAGTAAGGGCGTCGAATGCGTGGGCGAAAATGTCATCATACTTCTCGTCGTATTGAGGCTGATGCTTCATAAACTCTTCCGTGGTAGCCCAATGGCTGTATGCTGAATCATCTTCCAAGCTCTCGGGACCAAGCAGGAAGCCGACGTTGAAGTTGGGGTAGGTGTATTCGTTCTTGTGCTCTTTGACGATGACCACCATCGCCCCGTTGTTATTGTCGCAGTGGCCGAGGGCTTCCTGGCAGTCCTCCAGCTTGTTGAAGTCGTACTTACTCCAGTCCCGGCAGTCGATGAGGTTGAGACCGTCCAGTTTGAGGATGTTGGGGAAGAACGCGAAGACGTCCGTCCCGTCCGGACGGAAGTATCGGCTTGATAGGAGGTGGAGGAAGGCCATAGACAGTTTCTTCCGATAGCCCCATTGGAGGTGGTACACGCGATTGAGACGGGCGCCACTGCGCCCTTCGATTTGCAGGAGGAGGTTGGTTCGTTGGCCCATGGTGTTATTCTTTTGACGGGTTGCGTGACTCGATAGCACAGTCTATTAGATAGTCGTAGAAGGCGTCGATGTCACTGACATTGATTTCATTATCATCTTCGCCGATGATGGCGTTGTTTTCCGGGGCCATTTCGAACCACCAGCAGAGCTCATTTCCGACACCTTCAATGTCCTCCAGACCAAACATGATATTGAAGGCCTTGTAGATGGCATCCCAAAGCGGAGAAATGTAGAAGGGAACATGTTGCTCCTGGTCATCATCCCAAATTAGCTCGAAGGCTTTGTCCAGTTTGTCCTCCTTCTCTTGCGCGTATTTGATGGCGTCGATGAAGTCTTTGAATTGTTCGCGGGTGGGTATCATAGTTGTTCTTTTTTCTGCAAATATCCTCCTTTTGAATGGGGTAAACAAATCTTTGCAAGGTTTACAAGAATTTGGAAATGAGGAAGATAAGTATATTAGAAAAAGAACTGAGAAAAGCAAATCTTTGCAAACCTTGCAAAGATTTGCAGGGGGCGTAGAGGCCGCGTAACTTTGCCGAAAAAGGAAATTGTATGAAAAAGGATAAACTGACAGTGCCGCTGATGGAGCGGGCAGAACATGGGAATCAGAATCTGAACGGGACGTGCGTGAGCGGGCGTTCGCGGGAGTTGCTGTTGGAAATACGTGAACTGTTGAATGTATTTGCGCCTACGGGGGATGATTATCGTCATTCGCTGTGGATTGAGGTGCCCAGAGGGAAGCCGTCGGATTGGGCATCGTTCCGTGATATGAAGCGCTGGGACGAGGATATCAAGACGCGCGCGGATTATCTGAAAGAGTGGAAGGCCAATTATCCGATAGAGTCGCAGTGGTATCACATTTCGGTGAGCCGCTACAAGGGGCACACGTATCTGCATATGGTGGAGAATGACCATTGGTGGTGTCAGGTCCACGATGATGATGGAAAGCACGCACATCAGGAAGATATGGAGTGGCTGCTGGAACCACTGGCAGAATTCCTGCGGGAAAAGATACCGGTCATTGCGGCAGATGTAGAGGCTTATAACCATTATGTCGATGAACATCTCCCCAAGCGGCAGCGGACGGGGCGGATTGCCCGCAAAGATCTGGACCGGATTGTCCCCTGGCAGAGACGCAAGCCGAGAAATCTGAAGCGCGTTATCAAGATGCTGAAGGAATGTATCGCGAATGAGGCGGTTTACCGGATGACGGAGCCTAAATGGGTGGGTGATAAGCTGGAGAAACCAGAGGCACCAATTTACGATGTGGCTTTGCCGGCATGTTATCGGGAGCCGCTCCCTCATATGAGCATACGAATCTATGCGAAGTACTTCCGAGTGGCGTATATGGCCTATAAGGAGCATTTCCGGCATCTGATGCGTAGAAGCCGAAGGGAGCGGGAGGACTATGAACGATGGGTGGCGGAATCATCAGCTCTGTCGGATATTGAATTCTACCGGCGTTACCAGCTCGGCCGGCACGGGGAGATTACTGACGAGACGGATTTCGACAGCGAGGAGACGTTCACGGAGATGGCCTTTGACCATTACGGAGAGCTGGGCTTGTCGCGGAACGATGTTCATGCGGTGGATTATTATACGCCTGGCAAATGGCTGATTACTTTTGGCGTGAGTTACTCGGCCTGGGTGGATGCAGGTTGCGAGATTGCACTGGCGCTGTACGAGGCTGGGGCTCCGCTGCTACTGCATAATGCGCAAAAAATGCTTGACATTCTGGAAGGTAAGGATTATGTGAAACTGACGCCACATACCTTCCACGATTACCTGAATCATCACGAAGAGGGAAGCGTGTTCGATTTGCCTTATGAGTGCTATCTTGGGAATGGGGATAAGATTTCGCGGGAGCAGTACGATGAGATTGTGTCGTTAGCCAGCTGGAAGCCGGAGGTTCAGCTGAAACTGGATAAGCCTGTACCGTTGGAAGACTCGGTCTATAATCCCATCCTGGAAGAGGTTTCCGAACCGATGACAGTATGCAAGATATTGGATCGGCTGGAGGAGAAATACGGGATAGGCATTGGAATCAGCAACTACGATGACCATCAGCACTGTTACCTATATGGTCGAAAAAGTGGCAGAGATATAGAGATTGAAGATAAGACCTTTCTGTCGGCCAATGAGGCAATGCTGGCGATACTGAGGATGTTTGCTAAGGAGATTGAGTAATAAAAATCTCATTTCTTCTTTCACGTTTCAACAATCATTTCTATATTTGTACACGGGTGCTGGAACTAACCACAGCGCCCGTCTGGAATTATGAACGCTTTCAGTGATATCGATTCGCTGCTGCGCGTCATCTCCCGGGAAAAAGACATACTCAGATTCCTGTTCGTGAGCAGGAAGGCGCCGTCGCTTCGGGCGGAGCAGGCGCTGGAGCATTTCCTATCCCAGGACAGCCGCCGGCTGGACTATCTTCTGGATCACGGGGTCATCCGCGAGGCGGACGGCCTGCTGGTGCTGGAGGATACCTACCTGCGCTTTTTCGAGGAGGTACTGGAGGTAAACGAGGAAATCAACGTGCTCTCGGTGAAGCAGCACATCGATGCCTTGAACGAGAACATCGAACTGTGGCTCACAGTAGGTTCGGACGCTCGGAAGCATCGCTATATGGGGGAGATCCTCCGGATCCTCCGGAGCATCGCCCTTTCCACGCACCGCAATGTCATTGACCTCAAGCGGGCCATCGACAGCACCTACAAGAATGAGCGGGACTATGCCGTCAAGCGCAAGCGCCTGGAGAACCTGGACCGCAAGCGGGCCGATATCGCCCTCCTGATCAAGGAGGCGGAAAAGCTTTTTGACGAGCGTCAGCGGGTGTTTTTCGGCTCCACCATGGATGCCCATCTGAAGGAAACGGTGTCCATGGTAAAAGATTCGCTCACAGAGGCTTACCATGGCTTACTTGAACTGGACCGCCAAATTATCGTGTACCTGAACAAGATTGAGGCGGAGCAGCGGCTGGTTGAGAAAATCCGGCGCATCAAGTACCTTAAGGACCAGTTGGTGTGGGAGAGCAGCACCGATGTGATTTGGACGCTGCAGACGCATCGACCAGCCTTCTTGGAAAAACGCCCCTGGTATAACTGCCTGCCGTCGCTGGAGGCCCTTACCAATACGCCGGATGGCATTGCCGCCCTGAAGGAGGCGCACACGGTGCTGAAAAGCCCCACGGCCCGGCGGAAGACAGACCCGGAGCCGCTCTCCCCGGAGGAACTCTCCCGTGGCGTCGTGGTAAAGGACACCCTGAACACCTTCGAGGTTCGAAATGCCTTCCTGGGCAGTTCGCAGGACCTAATGACCTTCCTGCAGGAGAGAGACAGTTCACCCTCTCTCTCCGAGGAGCGTCTCACTCTTTTCTGCCGCCTGGCGGTGGAATTCGACGAGGATTTCCGCATCACCGGGGAGTACCGTGAGGCGGGAGGCTTCCTGTATCCACTCATTTATCCGCGTTAGACCATGATCAGGACCAAAGAAATATTCGAGCTCCTCTCCCGGGGAGGATTCATCAGTCAGGACAGCACCCGGGCCGATGTCCGCCGCCTCTATGACTATATAGAGGAGAATTTTGACGAGTATAAGGCATATTATCAAGGCATTGGTTTTGTGCTGGAGCAGGGGAACGGGTACTTCCATTTTTCCCGCGAGGAGTCCCGAACGGACCTTACCCGGCGACTCACGGCCCTGGGGGTGTGGATCGACCGCCTGGATTTTGTGAAAACCTTCCACAGCGGCTTTTCCACCGGCGTGCGCTTTACGCCATCGGCCATCACGGAGGCCATTTCGGCCGATGTAGAGCTCAAAGAGAAGGCGCGTAAGCTCTATCTCGGACAGCACAGCGCCAAGGACACGGTCCAGATGCTGGTGGACGACCTTGACAAAGCAGGGTTCATCGAACTGGAGAACGAGTTCGAGCAGGTGTACAAGGTGACATCGGCCTTCCATTTCCTGGAAGGGCTGGTGGAAATGTTAACGATTAGCGAGGAGGAGGCCGCCGATGAGACAGCTCAGTAGAATTGTATTTGTGAACAGCGCCAACATCCGTTACGGGGAGGTACGCCTGGACGGGAATGTGCATCTGATTGGTACACAGGGTGTCGGGAAGAGTACCGTGCTCCGTGCCATCTTGTTTTTCTATACGGGGGACAAGATGCACCTGGGCATCAGTCGGGAGAAGAAGTCGTTTGACGATTTCTATCTTCCGGGCGCCAATTCCTACATCGCCTACGAAGTGGAGAGCGAGTTTGGCGCCTTTACGGTGCTGGTTTTCCGCTCGCACGCGCATAGCGTCTTCCGCTTTATCGGGGCCCCGTTCCGGAGGGAATGGCTTATTGACGAGACAGGGGAGGTGACGGCCGACTCGTCCGTCATCCGCCGCCGCGTGGAGGGTGCTCCCATGACCCGTATTGTGGACGAGTACCAGGAGTACCGGGACATCATCTACGGGAACAAGCGTGCCACCGGCAAGGAGTTTGCCCGCTTCTGCATCATGGAAACGGCTAAGTATCAGAACATTCCGCGAAGCCTCCAGAATGTGTTTCTGGGCGCCAAGGTGGATGCCGATTTCATTAAGGACATTATAATAAGGTCCCTCGGAGACGAGGAGCCGGGCATCGACCTGGTGTATTTTCGCAGCCAGCTTGCGGGTTTTGAACGGGAATATAATGACATTTCCCAGTGGTTCCAGAAGAATAAACAAGGGGAGGTGACGGTGCGTCGCCAGGGGGAGAAGGTGGTGGAGCTGTACCGGAAGCTCCTGTATCTGGACGATGAACTTACGGGCAGCCTACTGGAGCTCCGCTACGCCCGCCGGTATGCGCAGGAGCGGATTCCGCTGCTGGACAGGCAGGTAGAAGAGACGGAGGTGCTGCAACAGAAGTGTAAGGATAGGCTGGCCGATTTGCAGGACAAGTTTAACCACGAGCTATCTGCCCTGGAGCAAGAACTAGGCGCCCTGAACGATAAACTGGACAGGATTCCTAAACTTCGGAAGAAATACGAAGGGCTTGGTATCCAGACGATTATTGAGGAGGACGGGCAGGAGCCGGCGCTACAGGCCTCGTTGGAATCGGCCCAGGCGCTCCGTGACCGGCTCACCCGGGAGTATGCCGATATCTCGGCCAAGTACAAGGACCGCGAGCGGGAATTGAAACTGGGATTTGACGTCTGGCGTGCAGCCCGGGAGGGGCGAAAGGTAGAGATTGGTGCAGCGCTGAATGCGCAGGTACAAAAGCTCTCGGAGGCTCTTCAGGCGGGGCTCTCCGGTGTGGATGAGGCCTTCCGGGAGCGCGTGTCGGCGCAGGAAAGCCTGCTCACGGACCTGCAAGAGCGGATGGCAGCAGCGGATAAACAGCTGGCGCTCGCGGCCCATCTTTCGCCTTTTGCCCAAGAGATTCAGGCTGCCCGGGATGAGCAGTCCCGCCTCGCCGGAGAAAAAGGCAGGTTAGAGGCATCGATAAAAACACAGGAGGCGCTTGTGGAGAAGCTCATGCAGGAAGGGCAGTTCCAGCAGCATCGGGAAGCGCGCGAATGGGACGACCAGCTTTCGGAGGTGGGGGCGCAGATGAATGGACTGGATGCCCAGATTGCGGAAATCGAGGGGCTCCTAGCCTCCATGGACGGTTCCCTGATCCAGTGGCTTTCCCGGCACAAGCCCGGCTGGGAGGAGACAATAGGCAAAGTAGCCGATGAACGTACGGTGCTCTATGCTAAGAACTTATACCCCTCGGAGGCGAAGGGGGATTCCCTGTTTGGGGTGGATCTGGACCTGTGCTCCCTCAAGATGCGTGTGCGCACGCCGGAGCAGCTGATGAAAGAAAAAGGGCAGCGGGAAAAGGAACTCTCAGCGCTGAAAGAGCGGCAGGAGGGTCTTCTGGCAGGGAAGGAGTCTGCACTTGCTACTCTTCGGAAAAAGTACAATGCCCGGATCAAGCCGCTGCGGGACGAGCTATCCGGCCTGCAGGCGGCCGCCCTCATGCTGCCGGCCAAGTTGGAGGATGCCGGCAAGCGCCTCTCGCTCCTGGAAGAAAACGCCCGCAAGGCCCGGGAAGATGCGATGGGAAGGTGCAAGGAGGCTCTGCGGGCACTGACCGCGGAGAAGGTGCTGGCTGCGGAGGCCCTGAATGCCCTCCTGAAGGAGAAAGAGGCTGAGGTCCAGAAGCTTAGGGAGGCCGATGCCCGCAAGCGCAAGTCGCTGCAAAAGCAGCACGACGATGCTCTCACCCGGGTGGAGGCAGAGATATCTACCCGGGAGAAGGAACTCTCAGCAGAATTGGAAGCACTGCACGCGGAGCAGACCCGGGAACTCTCCGGGCAGGGGGCCGATGCCACGGCACTGGAACGCTGTGAAAAGGAGATTCATAGCCTGCAGGAGCGGCTGAAACGGATTGCGCAGAATAAGGAGATTCTTTTCAATTACCGGAAAGACAAGGAGGACTACCTGGACAAGAAGGAAATCTTCCTCTCGGAAAAGTCAAAGGTGGAGGGTAAAAAGAATTCGCTATCAGAACGTTATAAACTTAAGCGTAGAAAAGAAGAGGATGCTCTTGCCCGCGCCACGGAAACCCTTCAGGAACTGAGGGATGCTGTGAAGCAGCTCCGGGAAGGCCTCTCGGAGGCGGAGAATTTTGAGCAAAGTAACGCCCTTCCTCTTCTCCCGGAGGGACGTGAGAAGAAGACGGACAAGACCTGCCGGCAACTCATCGATACCATCCACCGGGTCCTGAGCGAAAAACGGAATACGGAACAAGCTTTCTATCAGGGCGTTAACGCCTTTACGTCCCACTTTAACCCGGGGAATATCTTCGATTTCAAGACAGACAACCACTCCGACGAGGAGTACCGCACCTTTGCTTCCTCGCTGGTGGAATTCATGGAGAGTGACAAAATAGAGGAATTCCGCAGCCGCACCAGCGGGCATTACACGGAGATTCTGCTGCGCATTTCCCACGAGATGGACGAGGTGTCCCGCAACTCCTCCGAAATTGCCGGCATCGTCAAGGATATCAACTACGACTTTAAGGAGAAAAACTTCATCGGCGCGGTGAAGAGTATTGAGCTTCGCACCATCCCGTCGGCCGATAAAATGGTTACCCTGCTGGGCCATATCAAGGAATTTGCCGATGAACACGGCTACGACCTGGACCAGGTGAACCTCTTCTCCGGGGCTTCCCGGGACGAGTCCCGCAGTGCGGCTGTGGGGCATCTGCTGTCGCTGATGAAACTGCTTACCGGCGGCGAACATGCTTCGCGCAGCCGGCTCACCCTCAGCGATACCTTCCAGCTCCAGTTCCGGATCACAGAGAACGACAACGACACCGGCTGGGTGGAGAAAATATCGTCCGTGGGCTCCGACGGCACGGATGTGCTGGTGAAGGCGATGGTGAACATTATGCTTATCAATGTGTTCAAGGAGCGGGTGAGCGGGCGGTTTTCGGATTTCCGCATCCACTGCGTGATGGACGAGATTGGCCGCCTGCATCCCCGGAATGTCCGCGGCATCCTGGATTTCGCCGGCGCGCGCAACATCTTTCTGGTGAACGGGTCGCCCGTGCCGTACAACGTGGCCGATTACAAGCACACTTATTTGCTGTCCAAGGACGGAACGCGCACGGTAATTCAGTCACTGCTGAGCCGGAAGGAGGCGGCAGCAGAATGAGAGCTTCTCTGATTCAGGCGTTTGCCGCATTACGGCAGGGGGAGACGGTGCCTTTCAGCCGTTTCCCGCCGGAGTGGCTGGATGAAATCCTCTCCGAAGGTGGGGTAACCAGCATCGTCCGGGGCAGTCGGAAGTCCTTGAAGGTAATTTCCAGGGCTGCATTTGATGTGTATCTCAGGAGCAAAGGCTTGCAGCCGGATAAGTTGGAAGAGACGGTGTCGGTCCTTTCGGGGGCCGATTCCCGCGCACAGCAGGTGCAGCTCCTCGGAGACTCCAAGGCCGTGGCCGTTCGCTCCTGCCCGGGCTTCCCGGTGAATGTGATGGGCCCGCTTAGCGTGCGCCTCGGAGAGCGGAAACTGCTCCTGTGCCCCTGTCCAGGCAGTTTCCTCTATATCAGTGACTTCCTTCAGTTCCGAATCCCCTCCAACGCCATTGTGGTGGGGGTGGAGAACATGGAGAACTTCCGTCTCCCGGAGCGGCAGGCCACCGTCTGGGAAGAGATCCGGGACCAGTTCGGCGGGGATGGCGTTCCACCCCTTCTGCTGGTCTCCCGCTACCCCCAGTCGCGGGACCTTGTGACCTGGCTGCAGGAGATTCCCAACTTCTATGTGCATTTCGGGGACTTCGACCTGGCGGGCATCCACATCTACCTCACCGAGTTCTATCGGCACCTCGGCCCTAAGCGCTCTGCCTTCTTTGTCCCTGCTGATATCGAGCAGCGCCTCTCCGCCTCCGGTAGCCGTGAGCGCTATCAGGCTCAGTTTGAGCGCTTTGGAAAGATGGAGGTCCCCGATGCCCGCCTGGGGCCCCTTGTGCAACTGATCCACCGTCATCAGAAGGGTTATGACCAGGAGGGCTATGTGGAATGAGCGCGTTCCTTTTTCTTTTCGTTGAGGTAAGATTGTTCTTTTTGTTTGTTGGCTAGATTTTTGCTACTTTTGTCAAGGATAAATTTGGATTAGGTTATGGCAACTTATACAATCACAATTAATGAAAGAACCAAGGCGGGTAAGAGCCTTGTTGGTTACCTTCGTAGCCTGGGTGTCATAGATGAACCTAATGATACAACTCTGGCTGCCATTTCGGAAATTCGTAATGGTGGTGGTACCAGATGTGATTCTTTCGACGACTATCTGAAGACCGTATCTTCACTATGAGAACCATCGTCCTGTCTGGCCAGTATAAGAAGGATTTGAAGCTGGCACGCAAGCGAAATCTTCCAGAGGATGAACTCAACAAGGTCATCTTTAATTTGGCAAATGATATCTCTCTTCCACAGGAGAATAAAGATCACGCGTTATCTGGAAATTTGGCTGGATTTCGGGAGTGTCATATCAAACCAGACTGGCTTCTGATTTATGGTAAAGAAGATAATGGAGAATTACACATTCTGAATTTAGTTCGTACCGGCACTCATTCAGATTTGTTCAAGAAATGAACAAGGCGTCCTTCGAAGGGCGCTTTTTGTTTTGTGTGCTATAATCAGCAGATTGTCTCCACAGCGTTCATCCCCTCGGTGTTTGGAAGCGCCTGTTGCAGATTGGCCGTAACTTTGTATCAGATTTGGTGGGGTGGCGCGGTGGTTAGTGTGGCAAGGGTTCGGTATAGGCCATTCGGATACCGTTTTATATAGTAGCCCCTGGCTTTCCGGGCGCCAATTGCGTCTACGAACTTTCGTTTGATGCGGGAGATGTTGCTGTAGAAGACTCGCTTGGATTCGGAGCAGAGGGAAACCAGGGCATCCTCCTGGAGTGCATGACTGCCAAAACGGGATTCGTGGGCATAGATGCCCCGGAGTTCTTCCCAGTGGAGAACCAGATCATCGGCCAGAAGGCCCTCCGGGTGGGCCAGAAACAGTTGATACAGTGTGCTCTCGGCAGGGTTGAGGTATAGCTTGACGCCATGCTCCGGGAGGGAGAAACTTCCCTGGGTGCCAGCCGGTACAACGGACTTTATGGTAACGTTCTTTGACATACAGTGCAATATTTTCTTGCAAAGATCGCGGCCCGGTCGTCAGACGCACAATTTTGGCAAGCCTTGCCAAAATTTGGAATTATCGCAGGATTTGCTACGGAGAGGGTCGCACGGGAAGCCCCCCCTTGCCATTCCCGGGAAAAATGCTTAACTTAGCGGAAAAGAACTGAGTATGCTACAAATCGGAGACAAAATGCCGACCTTTGAGGTGCTGGATCAGGATGGGAATACGGTTACCTCGCAGGACCTCGTCAAAACGGGGAAGAAAACCATCATCTACTTTTACCCCAAGGACAATACGTCGGGGTGCACGGCGGAGGCTTGCAGCTTCCGGGACAATTATACGGCCCTCACGGCGCAAGGCTACAACGTAGTGGGCGTGAGCAAGGACAGCGTGAAGTCCCACACGGGTTTCCGGGCCAAGCACGGCCTGCCGTTCCGCCTCCTGTCGGACACTTCCACCGAGATGCTTCAGGCCTTCGGCGCCTGGGGAGAGAAGAAGATGTACGGAAAAACGGTCCTGGGCACCCTCAGGCGCACGTTCATCTTCAATGAAGCCGGCATTCTGGAACGCATTATCGAGAAGGTGGATACCAAAAACGCCGCCGCACAAATCCTGGAAGCATAAAAAGGACCCCATTATGTTTACACTCATCACTTTACCATATGCACCGGACGCTCTGGCACCGGTCATTTCCGCCCAAACCCTGTCTTTCCACCACGGCAAGCACCTGCAGGGGTATGTGAATAACCTGAACAACCTGCTGCCGGGCAGCCCGTTCGAGGGCATGGCGTTGGAGGAAATAGTCTGTAAGGCCGATGGCGCCCTATTCAACAACGCCGGCCAAATCCTGAACCACAACCTTTACTTCACGCAGTTCCAGGCGCCCAATGCCGCCAACGAACCCAAAGGCCAACTCGCAGCCCGGATTGTGCAGCAGTGGGGCAGCTTTGAGGCTTTTCAGAAGGAGTTCGAGGCCAAGGGAGCGGGCCTTTTCGGCAGCGGCTGGGTGTGGCTGTCGGCCAGTCCTGATGGCATGCTGCAAATCTCCCAGGAGGCAGGTGCGCACAACCCCGTGGAAAAGGGCCTGAAACCGCTCCTGACTTTCGATGTTTGGGAGCATGCCTATTATCTTGATTACCAGAACCGTAGGCTGGACTACCTAAAGGCGCTCTGGAGCATCGTTAATTGGGACGAGGTAGAACGGAGATACACCACGCACTAAAACAAGCAACGCCATGCAAAACTTTGAATACTGCACCCCTACGCGCATCGTCTTTGGAAAAGGGGTTATTGAGAAGCTCCCGGAAGTGCTGGGACAATACGGCAAAAAAGTGCTGCTCACCTACGGGGGAGGAAGCATCCGGCGCATAGGCCTGTACCAAAAGGTGAAGGAGCTGCTGAGGGACTTTGAAATCACGGAACTTCCCGGTATACAGCCCAATCCCAAGTACAATCCCTCGGTGCTGGAAGGCGTAAAACTGTGCAAGGAGCGCCAGATTGAGGTAATCCTTTCCGTGGGCGGCGGTTCCGTGCTGGACTGCTCCAAGGCCATTGCGGGCTGCGCCTGCTTTGACGGGGATCCCTGGGACCTCATCACCGGCGAAGCCCCTACCTTGAAAGCCCTTCCCATCGTGGACATTCTCACCCTGGCGGCCACCGGCAGCGAATACGATGGCGGCGGCGTCATCTCCCGCACGGAAACCAATGACAAGCTGTGCTACTTCTCGCCGCTCGTGTTCCCCAAAGTATCGTTCCTGGACCCTTGCTACACGTTCACGGTTCCCAAAAACCAGACGGCGGCAGGCGTGGCAGATGCCATGAACCACATCCTGGAGCAGTACTTCTGCGAAGACACCACCCTGATGAACGACGGCTTCTGCGAGGCCGGCCTCAAGAGCCTCATGGTGAACGGGAAAGCCTGCCTGGAAAACCCGGAGGACTACCGGGCGCGCGCAGAAATGATGTTTGTGTGCACCCTGGCGTGCAACAACATCATGAGCCTGGGAAACAGTGAGTCCGGCTGGCCGATGCACGGCATCGAGCACGCCCTCAGCGGCTATTATGACATCACCCACGGCGTGGGGCTGGCCATTATCACGCCCCGCTGGATGAAGCACATCCTGGGCCCCGGGACACTCCCGCGTTTTGTCAAGTATGGCGTCAATGTCTTTGGCATCGATCCTACGCTCAAACCGGAAACCATCGCGGAGAAAGCCATCGAACAAACCTACGCCTTCTTTGAGAGCATGGGCATCCCGATGCACCTGAAGGAAGTGGGCATCGGGCCGGAGCGTATTCCGGAGATGGCCCGTCACGTGGCAGAAAACGAGGGCCTGGAGCGTGCCTATGCCCCTCTGACAGAGCAGGATATCGCGGAAATTCTGACGGCATCGTTATAGGCTATGAAGCATTCGATCAAGGTCTATTTAAGGGCCTTCCATATTTGGCAGGTACTGGGGCACTATCCCTGGAAGCGGGAGCGTGCCGCCAAAAAGGAAGTGGAAGGCGGGGAGTTCTACAAAGGCGCCTTTGACAGCATCCCGTTCCTCAATGACGATGCCAAGCGCACCTTCGCGCATCTGCTCCTGCGCCCCGGCTACATGATTCGGGACTATATCGGCGGTAAGCACGACCGTTACCTGGCGCCCCTGACGGCCCTCATCATCTTCTATGCCTTCTTCTCGCTGATATCGGCCGCCCTGCAGCCCCTGTCGCCTAAGGAGGAAGAAGTGGACAAAGGCATCTCGGTGGAAATACAAGACGCCCCGGAACCCCCGGAAGAACCCTCGGAAGAAGCCACAGACCCCGAGACCGCCATCGATAGAGCGGTGAATACCAATGAGTTCAAGGATCTCCACCTTCTCATTGATCAGCTAAAACACCTCCCTTATCTGGACCAGCATCCGGAAGAGGTAGATACGCGCCCAGAAGCCATCCTTGCGGCCATAGAAGGCTCCCTGCGAAGCAAGGGTATCACGCTGTTCCTCGGAAATTTCTTCCTCCTGTGGTTCTCCATGGGACTGGCCCTCAGAAAGTACAAGGTCCGCTGGTCGGCATCGGCCGCAGCGGCTGCATATGTTCTTTGCCAGTTCTGCTTTTTCATGCTCTTTGCCGTCCTCCTCACCTTTGGGAAGCAAACATCGGCAGGCATTGTTGTCCAGTCCATCATTTTGGTGGTGGATTACCGCCAATGGCTCTCGCTAAGCTGGAAAAAAAGCATTGGCCGAACCATCTGGACGGGCGTTTTCTATGGCCTCATCTGGCTGCTCTTCTGGATTCTGGTGATCGTGAGTTTCGTTGCTGTGGCCTGGGCCAAGGGCGCGCTGGATATCTCCACGTTTGTTGAATAAAAGCTTAAACCATGACACAAGACCAGCTTTGGCTCAGCCGCTACATCGAGATTCGGGATTTCATGGAAAAGAATCATCGGAAGCCTTCCAAGTATACCCCGGAAGAACGGGACATGCACAACTGGTGGAAGCACAACAAGAAACTCCTGAACGCCGGGACGCTCCGGGCCGACCGCGTGGAACTGTTCAACAAACTGCTGGAGGCAGGGGAGAAGTATCGGCGCGTGAATCAGTGGGTATAAGCTACGCCAGGAAGAAGGCGCGAAGCTCTGCCACGCTCCCCGCAAAGCGGTATTTCTCAGAGGCTTCCATGGGCCGATATCCCCAGCCCACGGCAATGGCGGCAATGCCGCCGTTCTCCGCCGTTTTCATATCCGTGCCGGAATCGCCCACCAGGATGGCCTGCTCGCGGGGCACGCCGGCCGCCCGCAGTACTTCGCCCACAATCTCCGGATCCGGCTTGAGCGGATATCCTTCCCGGTTGCCCAGGATGGCCACAAAGGGAATCTCCGGGAAAAATTCATGAATGAGCAGCTCGGTCCCGGACTGGAACTTATTGGACGCCACCGCCATCCGTACACCCGCTGCATGCAGGTCCCGGAGCAGTTCCTGCATCCCGGGGTAGGGATGGGTATGTACGTCGATATGGGCGGTGTAATAGGCTTTGAAATCGGCCAGGGCGGCGTTGACGAGCGCCTCATCCGCAGCCTCCGGCAGGGCCTGCTTCACCAGGTTTCGCACCCCGTGCCCCACCATCCGGCGATACTCCTCCACCCCGTGCAGCGGGTGGCCGCGCAGGCCCAGGGCATGGTTCACTGCCTCCGCCAAATCTGCCAGCGTGTCAATCAATGTTCCGTCCAGGTCAAAGAGGACCAAATTATATTGCATATCCATGGGTAACAAGTTTAGCGTCGCAAAGATACGAAATTATTTTCCATCGGGCCAAATGAACCTAAATAGACTTGCTCCGCTGGAAAAGAATGTGTATATTTGCGGTCACTAACCACCTAAAGTGACGTTTTAACTATATGAACGTATTTAAAAAACTGTCCTCCTGGTATTTCAGCAAAAACGTGCTTCCGTACTGGGTAGTTCTGCTGGCCGATACCGTCATCGTATTCGCCTCCTGCTGCTTTACCTTCTGGATAACCAACAATACGGATATTGCCTTTGAGAGCCGTGCCGCCCTTCTGTACTCGGCATTCTTTTATTCCGTTGTCAGCTGGATCGGCATCCGTATCTTTAAAACCTATTCCGGCGTTCTGCGTTATTCCAGCTTTGTGGACCTCCTTAAGCTGGTGTATGCCAATATGGTTTCCCTGGCCATTTCCCTGGGCTGCTGCTGGCTCTTCAGTTACTTCCATGTCCGGCCCCTGTCCGCCTTCTCCTATCTGGATTTAATCGTAGCCTTTGTGCTGGCCACGTTTGTCATGTGGATCATGCGCGTGCTGGTCAAGCTGCTATTCGACGGTGTCAACGAGAATGCCCAGGCCCAGCGCGCCCTCATTTACGGCGCCATCACCGGTGGTGTGGCAGTGGCCAAGGCGGTGCGTTCGCAAACCCCGCGTCGCTTTGATGTTGTGGGCTTCATCAGCCACGAGCACCGCATCAAGGACATGAAACTGCTGGGTATCAAAGTCTATTCCCAGGATGCAGACTTGGAGTCCGTTATCCGGAAGGAGCGCATTCAGGCCATGCTGGTAAGTCCGCTGCGGATCAGCGAATTCCAAAACAACCAGAAAATCCAGGATATCTGCATCGCCAATGGCGTCAAAATCTATATGTCCCACTGGGCCACGGAGGCTAATATTAAGGATGGCACCGTGCAGGAAGGGGAGTCACAGGATGTCCAGCTCAAAGAGGTGAGCGTGGAAGACCTCCTGCCCCGCCAGGAAATCCGCGTGGACATGAAGTCCGTAGAGGAAGTGCTCACCGGGAAACGCGTCCTCATCACCGGTTCCGCCGGCTCTATCGGCATGGAAATCGTGCGTCAGGTGGCGGCGTTCAAACCGGCCAAAATGCTCCTGATAGACCAGGCGGAAACCCCGCAGCACGACGTCCGTCTCATGATGGCCCGCGAGTTCCCGGAGGTGGACGCGGAGGTGGTGGTTACCAGCATCAGCCGCCGCACCCGCATGGAGAGCGTCTTCAGCACCTTCCGTCCGGACTATGTCTTCCATGCCGCCGCGTACAAGCACGTGCCCATGATGGAAGACAATCCCTCAGAGGCTGTCCTCAACAACATTTACGGCACAAAAGTCATTGCCGATATGAGCGTAAAGTACGGCGCCAAAAAGTTTGTGATGATCTCCACGGACAAGGCCGTGAATCCCACCAACGTCATGGGCTGCAGCAAGCGTATCTGCGAAATCTATGTCCAAAGCCTGGACCGCAAGCTCAAGCTGGAAGCCATGGAGTCTTCCAAGGGCCGTACCGGCAAGCGTCCGGACCGCACCCAGTTTGTCACCACCCGCTTTGGTAATGTGCTGGGTTCCAACGGCTCCGTAATCCCGTTGTTCCGGGAACAAATCCGCCGCGGCGGCCCCGTTACGGTTACGGACGAACGCATTGTCCGCTTCTTCATGCTCATTCCGGAGGCCTGCCGCCTGGTGCTGGAAGCCGGTACCAAGGGCGCCGGCGGAGAAATCTTCGTCTTCGACATGGGCCAGCCGGTCAAGATTGCAGACCTTGCCAAGCGCATGATTGCCATGTCCGGTGCCAAAAATGTTGAAATCAAGTACACCGGCCTGCGGGAAGGGGAGAAACTCTATGAGGAAGTCCTCAATGAACTGGAAGGCACCAAACCCACCTTCCACGAAAAAATCCGTATTGCCCAGGTGCGCGAATACGACTATGACCAGGTGTCCCGTGAAATCGATGAACTTGTGGATATCTCCAAGCAGTTCGACGACATGGCCACTGTTCGCAAAATGAAACTCATCGTCCCCGAATACAAGAGCAACAACTCCGTATACGAGGTCCTGGACAAGGAACTCGAAGAGAATCGGGGGGGGGTATAATAATACAGAAGACTAAATGAATTTCTCTATGAAGTGGAAATGGATTATTCTCTCGCTGGTAATGGGCCTGCTCTTTTTTGCGCTGGGCTGCGCTGCCGGTGCGGACATGATACAGTACTTTGGTACCATCATCCTCATTCCGGGACTGCTGGGCCTCCTGTATAAGATTTGGCCGGAAGGAGAAAAAGCGTAAGTTTTTATGCAACTACATATTACATCGGAAACAGGGCGGTTGCGGGCTGTAGTGCTGGGCTGGCCCTATTCACCCGGACCAACGCCCTCGCTGGAAGAAACCTTCGACAGCAAATCCTATGAGTCGGTGCTCCATGGCGTGTACCCGGTAGAGGAAGACATCATCCGCGAGATGACCGCCTTCGAGAAAGTCCTTAAAAAATACGATGTGGACGTCTTTCGTCCCTCGCCGGTAGCCAATTGCAACCAGGTGTTCTCCCGGGATGTGGGCTTTGTCATTGACGACAAAATCATTGTCTCCAACATTATCCCGGACCGCCAGGAAGAGATTGACGCCTATGAGGAAATCTACAGGCAAATCCATTACAAACAGATTTACAACCTGCCGGAAGCGGTCCACGTGGAAGGGGGAGATGTTATCCTGTACAAGAACTACATCTTCCTGGGACAGTACAACTTCCCGGACTACAGCCAGGTAAAGACGGCCCGTACCAACCGACTGGCGGTGGACTACCTCAAAATGATTTTCCCGGAGCGCACCATTATGCCGCTGAACCTCCTCAAGAGCGATACAGACCCTTACCAGGGCATCCTGCACCTGGACTGCACCTTTATGCCTGTGGGGCACGACAAAGCCATCATCTACAGGCGCGGGTTCATGAATCCGCGGGATGCGCAGCATCTGATTGATATCTTCGGCGAGGAGAATGTATTTGAAATCACCACGGAGGAAATGTACGCCATGAACTCCAACGTGTTCTCCATCTCGGAGAACGTAGTGGTGGTAGAGGAGCATTTTTACCGGCTCATCAAGCACCTCCGGGACAAATGGGGCATGACTGTGGAAACGGTGCCCTACAGGGAAATTTCCAAGATGGGCGGCCTGCTTCGCTGCTCCACCTTACCGCTCAGAAGAGACTGATATGGCCGCTAAACTTGCTATGATTGCCTTTGGGGGCAACGCCCTGCTCCGTGCCGGGCAAAAAGGGACCTTCCCCGAACAGTTGGAAAATGTGGAGCGCACCTGCGAGAACCTGGTGCCGCTCCTGGAAAAGGGCTATAACGTGGTCATCGGCCATGGCAATGGGCCGCAGGTGGGGAACGGCCTCCTGCGGCACCAGGCCGGCGAAAAGGAATATGGACTCCCCGCCCAGCCCATGGATTTTTGCGGCGCGGAAACGCAAGGTTCCATTGCCTACCTCATAGAAAGCGGCATGGACCGCGTGCTGGCAAGGCACCAGCTAAACCGCAAGGTGGTCTCGCTGGTCACCCGTGTAGAGGTGAAGGCCGATGATCCTGCGTTCCGGAACCCCACCAAGCCGGTAGGACCGTATTATAAAGAGATTCCCGGTCAAGGTAATTACCGCGAGGACCCCAAGGGCCGCGGGTGGCGCAAGGTGGTGGCATCGCCGGTCCCTATCGGCATCCGGAACGTGGAGCTGGTAGGCCGCCTGGCCCGCGAAGGTTACATTGTGGTCACCGTGGGCGGCGGCGGCATTCCCGTCGTCAAAGGACAGGGCGTAGAGGCCGTCATCGACAAAGACCTGGCATCGGCCCTGTGCGCCAACAGCATCGGTGCGGACGAGTTTTATATTCTTACGGACGTGCCCAAGGTGTACATTCATTTCCGGAAAGAGAACGAACAGGCCCTGGACACCCTCACGGTGGCCCAGGCGCAGCAGTACCTCGCAGAAGGCCAGTTCGCGGAGGGCTCCATGGCCCCCAAGGTTAGAGCCGCCATCCTGTTTGTACAAAACGGCGGCAAAGCGTGCATTATTACTGAAGCAGGAGAACTGGGTAACCCTTCCTGCGGAACCAGAATCGTTAAATAATTATGGAACAGAGCCTTAAAAATCGCAATTTCCTCAAACTGCTGGACTATACCCCCGCCGAAATCCGTTATCTGCTGGATCTGGCCCGTGACTTAAAAGCCGCCAAAAAGGCCGGCCAGGAAGAGCAGCATCTCAAGGGCAAGAACATCGCCCTTATCTTTGAAAAGACCAGCACCCGCACGCGCTGCGCCTTTGAGGTGGCCGCGCACGACCAAGGCGCCCATGTGACCTACCTGGGCCCCACCGGTTCGCAGATCGGCATCAAGGAAACCATGAAAGACACCGCCCGTGTGCTGGGGCGCATGTACGACGGTATCGAGTACCGCGGCTTTGGCCAGGCCATTGTGGAAGAGCTGGCCAAGTACGCCGGCGTTCCCGTCTGGAACGGCCTCACCAACGAGTTCCATCCCACGCAAATCCTGGCAGACCTTCTTACCATGGAGGAGCACAGCACCAAACCGCTGAGCCAGATTAAGTTTGCCTATCTGGGCGATGCCCGCTTCAACATGGGGAACTCCCTCCTGGTGGGCGGTGCCAAAATGGGCATGGACGTACGTATCGTCGCACCTAAAGCCTTGCAGCCCAGCGCGGAACTCCAGGCCCAGTGCTTTGCCGTAGCCAGGGAAACCGGCGCCCGCATCACCATTACGGACAACGTGGACGAGGGCGTCAAAGGCTGCGATTTTGTGTACACGGACATTTGGGTGTCCATGGGCGAGCCGGACAGTGTCTGGAAAGAGCGTATCGCCCTCCTGATGCCGTATCAAGTGAACGCCAAGCTGATGGAACGCACCGGCAACCCCGCCTGCAAGTTCATGCACTGCCTGCCCTCCTACCACAACCGGGACACCAAGGCAGGGGAGGACGTGTACCAGAAATTCGGCCTGGACGGCGTGGAGGTTACGGAAGAAGTGTTCGAGAGTCCCGCCAGCATTGTCTTTGACGAGGCCGAGAACCGCATGCACACCATCAAGGCCGTGATGGTGGCCACACTTGGAGATTAGCGAAATAATGCGTAACTTGCAAGACCCGATAACGAACTAATAGCCATGAGTGAGTTACAATTAACCATCAAGTACCAAGAATTCTCCTCCGCGTCGGAGATGTCTGCAGAAGATCAGGAACTGGTCGCCATGGCCCTGGAGGCCCAGAAAGGCTCCTATTCACCCTATTCGCATTTCCAGGTGGGCGCTGCGCTCAAGCTGGCCAACGGCGTCATTGTCAAGGGAGCCAATCAGGAGAACGCCGCCTATCCGTCCGGACTTTGCGCAGAGCGTACGGCCATGTTCTGGGCCGGTGCCAACTACCCGGATGTTCCGCTGGATACCCTGGCCATCGCCGGGAGCGACCACGGCGTGCTGTGTGAAAGCCCGGCCTCGCCCTGCGGCAGTTGCCGGCAGGTAATGGCGGAATATCAGAAAAAGCACAAGCGTCCGCTCAAGGTAATTCTGGTAGGGAGCCAGCGCATCCGCAAGTTCAGTTGTGTGGACGACCTCCTTCCGTTCATCTTCGACAGCCTGCACATGGAATAAACAAAAAAAGGGAAAGCCCCTTACATCGCACCGCTACAACCTCCTACCCTTGCTACATTCCTGTCCTGGGGGAATTCAGAGGGAGCTGGTCGTGTAAGACTTTCCCGGGCACAAAGGTAGGAAATTTTTTTTATGATTGCAATTTATACGCTCACTTCCAGCTTGCATAATGAGCAGGCTGTGGCTAAAATCAGCGACGAATTCCTTTCGGCCATCTTCCCCAAAGGAAAATATAGCTTTAAGGGGGACGATTATTCGGAGTTCGGGACCACCGGCAGCATGGATGTCATTTACGTGCGCACCGGCGGTGCAGAGGGTATCTTCAAGAAACTGCTCCCGGATATGCTGTCAAGGGGCGTAACCCGTTATTACTTACTTACTTCCGGGAAGAGCAATTCGCTGGCCGCCTCGCTGGAAATTCTCTCCTACTTGCAGCAGCAGGGCCTCAAGGGGGAGGTGCTCCATGGTAGCACGGAGTACCTGAAAAAGCGGCTGCAAATCCTGGAAAAACTGGCCACGGCCCGCAAGAAACTCTTTGGCGCGCGCATCGGCGTTATTGGCCAGCCGTCGGACTGGCTCATCGCCAGCCACGCGGACAGCACCGCCATCAGCGAAAAGTTGGGCGCCCGCCTGGTGGAAATTCCCATGGAGGAGCTGCTGCAGGAGGTGGCCAAGGCCCCGCAGGACCCGGCTCCGGAGGACCCGATGACCGATGCTGTCCGTGCAGCGTATCCCGGTGCTTCGCAAATCTATCACGCACTGGGGGTGATTGTCAAACGCTACCAGCTCAGCGCTTTCACCCTTCGCTGCTTCGACCTTCTCACCTCCGTGGGCAATACCGGCTGCCTGGCGCTGGCCAAGTTCAACGCCGCCGGCATTCCGGCCGCCTGTGAAGGCGATGTCCCGGCCCTGCTGAGCATGATGATTGCCCAGGCACTCACCGGAAAAACCGGCTTCCAGGCCAATCCGGCCCGCATAGACGTAGAAAGCGGTAAAATGCTCTTTGCCCATTGCACCGTACCCTTCAACATGGTGCGCAGCTGGCAGTGGGATACCCATTTCGAGTCCGGCATTGGCGTGGGTATCCACGGCGAACTGCCGCAGGGCAAGGTGACCGTGTTCAAGGTCTCCGGCAAGCTGGACCGTATCTTTGTGGCGGAAGGGGAGCTCCAGTACAACCAGTATGAGGACAACCTCTGCCGCACGCAGGTGGCGTTGCAGCTCAAGCCGGAGGATGCCCGGTACTTCCTCACCAGCCCCATCGGCAACCACCATATTATCCTGCCCGGACATCACAAGGCCCTCCTGGAGGCATTGCTATGAATGTAGAGCACCTGATGGCGGAGCACGGCGTAAAGGTGACGGCCAACCGTCTCCTCATTGCGCGTGCCCTGGAGGAGGCCCACCGGCCGCTGTCCATGATGGAACTGGAAGAGCGGCTGGAATCCATCGACAAGAGCAATGTGTTCCGCGCGTTGATGGCGTTCAAGGACGCCCATCTGGTGCATGTGCTGGACGGGGATCCGGTGCGGTACGAACTCTGTCACAGCCATCATGACGGCCCCGACGACGACCTTCACGTGCATTTTTACTGCGTGAAGTGCCATAAGACGTATTGTCTGGAGAATATTCCCATTCCGCCGGTGAGCGCCCCGGAGGGGTATCAGGTGCGGGAGGAAAGTTACCTTCTCAGAGGGATTTGCCCACAATGTGCTCAATAGCCAGGCCGGCCAGCGTGAACCCGAAAATGCCCGTAATGGGCGCCAGGGTGCCGTTGGCAACGGCTTTCCCGGGCCCGGGATCCAGTTCCGGCCCCAGATTGGGCAGTACCTGCTCGTCGTAAACGCACAGAAATTTTTTGGCAGGCAAGGTGCTGTTTTTACGGAGCCTTTTTCTTAATGCGGCGCCCAGCGGACAGCCGCGCACGTCAAAGAATTCCGCCACACGCACCTGCGTGGGGTCCATTTTGCAGGCGGCGCCCATGGAGGAGAAAAAGGCGCCCGGGCAGGCCGTAGCTTCCAAAATGAGGTTGGCTTTGTCCGTGAGCGAGTCAATGGCGTCGATAATCACGTCGTACCCGGCCAGCTGGAAATCGGCCCCCAGGGTATAGCGCTCCTGCCGGGCTGTTACCTCACATAAGGGATTGATTTCCAGGAGTCTTTCGCGCAGAACCTCCACCTTGGGACGGCCCACGGTACGCGTTGTCGCGGGCAGTTGCCGGTTGATGTTGGTGACATCCACGCAGTCCGGATCTACCAGGGTAAGATGGCCGATGCCGCTGCGTACAAGGGCCTCTGCACACCAGCCGCCTACGCCGCCCACCCCAAAGAGAATGACGCGGGCCCGGGTGAGCTGCGCTAAGCTGTTGGCCCCGAGGAGCCGCTCCACACGCGAGAAGGCGCTGTTCATTTGACAAAACGGCCAAAGGAATCCGGAAGCGGGGAGGTGCAGCGCACCATCTTCTGGCTGTAGGGGTTGCGGAAGACCAGCGTATGGGCATGCAGGGCCAGGCGCTTGATGGGATTGGTCTGGGCCCCGTATTTGTCGTCGCCGGCCACCGGATGGCCCAGCTCCGCCGCATGCACGCGGATTTGGTTCTTGCGGCCGGTCTCCAGCTCAAACTCCACTTCCGAATAGTATTTGGTGCGCTGGAGCACCTTGTAGTGCGTAATGGCCAGCTGCCCGTCTTTGACTTCCGTGTCAAAAGACTTCATTTTCAGGGATTTGGGGCTCTCCAGCAGCCAGCTTTGGATGGCGCCGGCGTCTTTTTCCACCTTGCCTTCCAGCCAGGCCACGTAGCGGCGCTCGGCCACCAGTTCCTTCCATTTGCTTTGCAGCAGGTCCTTGGCACGCTCGTCCTTGGCAAACACTACGGCACCGGAAGTACCTTTGTCCAGGCGGTGCACAATCCACACCTTGGCGGTGCTGCGGTCCGGCGCGACGCCGCTAATGAGGTCCTCCTTGCGCTGCATGCGCTTGTTCACCTTCACATAGGCATTCAGCAGGGCATACAGCGTCTGTTCCCGTTTCCCGCTCTTGGCCTGGCTCCCATGGGCCGATGACACGCTGAGCATCCCCGAGGGTTTATCCACCACCAGGTAATGCTCGTCCTCAAAGAGGATTTTGACGCCGGCCTTTTCCACGGCATCGCGGGCGTCTTCCCGCGTGGCGCGGGCAATGGAGACGCCTTTGGGCAGGATTTCTATGCGGTCGCCTTGGCGCAGCGGGTGGTCGAAGGCGGTTCTTACTTCACCGTTCACCTGCACCTGGCCTTTGGACAGCATGTTTTTGACGGATGTGCGCGACTGCTGGGGAAAGAGGCTAAATAGGGTTTCCAAGAGGGCTCCCTCCTGCGGCGCTTTATAACTTGTCATACTTCTTCCAATAATTTGTGTAAGTTGTTGGGCAGCATTGCCTTAAACTTTGCTTTGCTGCCGCGGGGAATGAGGATGGCCTCCA
>Ga0247611_10002884_pt1 | contig 26609 bp, 28 predicted proteins | sample 177DNAGHGhighgp2_FD_192422 | JGI IMG/M metagenome (GOLD analysis project Ga0247611, IMG submission 192422) | Sheep rumen microbial communities from Palmerston North, Manawatu-Wanganui, New Zealand - 1770 DNA GHGhigh gp2 | ecosystem: Host-associated > Mammals > Digestive system > Stomach > Rumen... | reverse complement strand
TATATGTAGTGTTTCTTTACAAATTTGACCTTTTCTATTAATTTCAAAATAATATACTATTTCAGTATTATCTACATCAAATGTATATTCAAAATACATAACCTTTTCTTTATTAAATATTGTAATTAATGTTGGATCAATTTGGACATTTTTAAAGAATAGGTCTAATAATAATGTAATAGAATTTAATGCATTAGTTTTACCTGATGCGTTTGAGCCATAGAAGCAGCATCCTTTTAATAGATTATTATATGTATTAGTATTTTCTAGAATTTGTGATTTTGTAGGTTCAAAAGAAATGATAGTTTCTTTTGTAAATGATTTGAAATTTTTAAATCTAACTTTTTTAAGCATGAGAAATACCACCCTTTTTCTTATATTATATGATAATTTTTTGCAGTTGTAAATTATCAAAGTGTATTTTTTTTACACATTATAATTATACAAATGTAGAAAATATACAAAAAAGACCATTATTTGGTCTTTTTGTACTTTAATCTATATTCTTGTGGCGAAAGATTGAAATACTTCTTAAAAGCAAAGGAGAAGTGCTCTGGAGTAGAATATCCTACATATTCATATAATTCTGATATTTTTATATCAGTATATATTAATTTATTTGATGCATAATTCATTTTGGCCTCTGTTTTTAATTCATTAAAGGATTTCTTATAATTCTTTAATAAATATCTTTGTAATTCTCTAATGCTTATATGTAATCTATTAGCTAAATCTAGGACTGTAATTGTAGAAAATTCATTTGTTATTATATTTTCTATATCATATTGTAAGCTTTCAGTTTTATAATATGATAATCTTTCCTGTTCTATATTTTCTTTTCTTGCTATTTTAACTATTATTTTTTTAAATAATGATGTGATTATTTCATTATATCCAAATTTTAATTCTTTTAATTCATTATATAGATCATCAAAATCTAATAATAATTCAGTATTATCATTACCGATATAATAATTTTTTAATAATGGTATATATGTTTTAAATCCAGCTTTATTATCAATTAATAAATATATAGAATAATTATCTATAGGTTCTATTGGAATAATAGAATAAGATACAAATTCAGGTATTACAATATAAGAGCCTTGTCTTATATTGTATTCTTTATTATCTATTATTACTTTACCATGGCCATTTCTTATATAATTAATTTCTATTGTATCACAACCATGATATGTAACAGGAGTAACCTCAGATAATGTTTTATAACTAAAATTAGCTAAATTAAAGAATATTTTAGCCATCATAAATTTTATTGATGCTTTAGAATTAAACATAATAATCACCTTTATTTTTATTATAAATAAAAAGAATAGAAGTGTCAAAATCTAATTTTTACATATTGTAATAAATATTACAATAACGAAATATATTTTATTAAAATATTCGAAATTGTGTCAAAAGTAGCCAAATATTGACATATAAAACGCTTCATTTAGCATATAATTATAACCTATAATTATATTACAAAAATGGAGGAAAAAGAAAATGAAATTAAAACGTTTATTATTTGGTTTTGGTGCAGCAGCAATGCTTGTACTTGCATCTTGTGATAATAGTGCTGGAAATACTCAAAGTATTATATCTAGTCAACTAGGTGATAATACACAAGTGACAAATCCTAACCCAAATACTAATACAGAACCAAATACAAATACTAATGCTGGTACTGAAAATGATCCAGTTGTTAGCAAGAGAACTAAGCCTACTGATTTATCTACAACATCTACATTATATATTGTAGGTGATTCAACTGTAGATGAATTCTTAACTGAAGCTGGTACACCTAAGGATACTACATATTTTTATGAAAGATGTGGTTGGGGTGGCCATATTAAGGATTATACTGAAAAGCTAACAATTAAAAATTATGGTGCATCAGGTAGAAGCTCTAAAGATTATTTAGGAACAAGCTATTATACTGATATTAAAAACAATATCAAAGCTGGAGATTATCTAATGATTGGTTTTGGTCATAATGATGAAAAATCAGATGATCCAACTAGATTTACAGATGCATCTAAGCCTATTACTGATAATACATCATTCCAATATAGCTTATATGAAAATTATATTAAATTAGCAGAAGATAAAGGTGCTACACCTATATTATGTACACCAATCGTAAGATTAAGTGCGAGTGGTGATTATACAGGTTCAACTGCACATAAAACAGCTACTGGTGATTATAGACAAGCTATAGTTGATTTAGGTACAGCTAAGAGTGTAAAGGTAATTGATTTAACTACATATACTAAAGATTTATATACAAAAATTGGATATGATGAAGCTTTATATTTCCATGCGATAACATCAGGATTATCTCAAGCAGAGCCAAATTTAACAGCTGTAGATTCAACACATATAAATAATTATGGTGCTAAATATTTTGATTATTATATTGCAAAAGAATTATATAATGATTCAAATTGTTATTTAGGAAATTATGTAAAAGATGAAATAACAGAGCCTACAAAAGAAAATGATTTAAAAATTAATTCTGTATATAAATATACCCCATATGCAGCACCTAATCTAAAATCATATAGCCCTGCAAATCAGTTTAAAGCAGTTACTGAAGGCTGGTATGGTACTGCATTTGGTGATACTGGTGGAGATCCTAATTCATCAAGTAACGGATATGTAGCAAAAGAAACATCAGCTGGTGTATTTGAGGTAGGCCAGGCATTGGAAAGTGGTGATAAGCCATTTAAAGGTAAAATGGCTGATAAAACAGAAGGCATAGCATTCTGTTTCAAGCAAGTATCAATTAATGATAATTTTACATTCTCTGTTAAAGCCAAAGTATTAAAGGTTAAAGGTGATGGCGTTCAAGACGGATTTGGTATTATGTTAAGAGATGCATGCTGGTTACCTATAAAGGATTCAGGAATTTTATCTAATTATGTATCAGCTGGTATCGTAAGAGATGGTAAATCAAATGTATATGCTAATTTCTCAAGATCTAATTTAACAGCAATTACATATTCTTCAAATACAGTTAGTACATATCCTAAAGTTGATGATGTAGTAGAATTTAAGATTACTCGTACTGGTCAAAGTGTAGTTTGTGAAACTATCATTGGTTCAACAACATATACAACAAATTATTTAGATTTCGATTTTGTTGCGAAAGATAGCGATTATTTCTATGTTGGTATGTTTGGAGCAAGAGGTACAGTAGTAGAATATACTGATGTTGTATATACTAAGACAGGAACAAGCCAAGGCGCATAAAAATATATAATTATTTCAAAAAAAGTATCTAAAAAATAAAAATTTTAGGTATTTTTTTTACTTTTTTTAATTTCTTTTCCAAAATTTCAAGATTTCCTGACTATTATTATATAGAGGTGAAAAATAAAAAATGAAAAAAGATATCTTAGAAAGAAAATATTTTAGAGATAACAAGAGGTTTGCCAGCATATTTAATTATGTATTACATAATGGTAAACCAGTAATTGAAGAAGACAAATTAGTAGAGCTAGATACTAATTTGATTTCTACAAATCCTATTTTGACAAATAGAGAAAGGGATATATTTAAAAAGGCTGTAATAAAGTCAGATGGAAAACAATCATATTTATTATTAGGAATTGAAAATCAAACAAGAGTAGATAAGAATATGGTATTTAGAAATATGTTATATGATGCATTATCATATATTCAACAAACCCAAAATATTGAAAATAATAATAAAAATGGTAAAATAAAGGTGAATAGAATAAACCCTGTAATAACATTAGTAATTTATTATAGCCATAAGAAATGGAATGGCAAAAGGGATTTATATTCAATGTTAGAAATAAAGGATGAGAATTTAAAGAAATATATATCAAATTATAAATTAAATTTGATAGAGCCATATAGTATGACTGAAGATGATTTATCAAAGCTAGATAGAGATTTAAGAATACTACTAGGAATGATAAAGAACTCAGGAGATGTAGAAAAACTAGAAAAATATGTGTTAAATAATGAAATATTTAAACATGTAGGTATTGAAACAGCAGTATTATTAAATGAAATAATAAATGCTGGATTAAAAATTGAAGAAGGAGATGAAATAAATATGTGTAAAGCAATAGAGGATTTAAAGGCACAAGGTAGAGCTGAAGGTAGAAATGAAGGAATAGCAGAAGGCGAAGCAAGAGGTAAAGCCGAAGCAACAAGAACATATATAAAGACAATGAAGAATAATGGAGCAACAGAGGAAATGATTGCAAAATTATTATCATTAGACATTAACTATGTTAAGAAAGTATTAGCATAAGAAAGAGATGAATGATTATGTGTAAAGCAATAGAGGATTTAAAGGCTGAAGGAAGAGCTGAAGGTAGAGCTAAAGGTAGAAATGAAGGTAAAGCTGAAGAAAGAGCAAATAATATAAAGACAATGAAGAATAATGGAGCAACAGAGGAAATGATTGCAAAATTATTATCATTAGACATTAACTATGTTAAGAAAGTATTAGCATAATTTAAAATTAATATTTTTCATGAAAAAATGGCTAAAATTAATTAGCCATTTTTTTAGTATATATTGAAATTGATAGCACCTGGAATAATATTTGATTTACATTTTTCAATTATTAATTCCTTTGTTTCATTAACCTTATTTCTTATATCTAATTTTTCAGTATCAGAAATAGTAGATACTAAATATCCTGATGGTAATTTATCAGTATTTAGACTATCAAATCCTAATACTTTATTCCATGTTGTAATACTAAATGGTGGAATATAATAATTATAACCATTATCAAATGCTACACAGTTAGTGAATGAAGCACTACAAGATGAATTATTATTATCAAATCCTTTTTTAGTATGCTCGAATGCTAGACAATTTTTAATTGTTCTAATACAAGAAGAAGATGAATATGCTGATCCAAATTTAAATCCATTAGAATTACCTTCATAATTTGATATCCAATTTGAAGGTGTAATAGTTCCTGAATTTGTTACAATTATTGCAGCTGTAGGTAATTTATAATCTTTATTATCATAATCAGCTTTAAATGTTTTTGATTTATTCATTAATATTTGTACTAATAATAAATTTGTATCTAATGGATTGCCATTATCGTAATCATATTTTCCAGTAAATGTATTAGGATCTCCATTGTGCCAGCATGCACAATTTTCATATGTAATGCTAGGTGTTAAATCTCCACCTCTATCTGATGAATCCCAGCCATCATCTGAATTATCCCATGAATAACAATAATAGAATTTATTATTAGCTCCAGCTCCTAGCTTAGGTGCGAAGCCATCTGCGTTTGCACCTAATGTATATACATCACAATTTCTATATGAATATACATATTGAATATTATTATCATGAGCTCCACTTGTAATTAAAATTCCAGCATCATTATTATATCTTGTTATACAGTTATAAATATTATTATTGTTTCCAGATGAGCCTTTTATTTGAATACCATTATCTGGGGCGTGCTCAACTATTAGATTTTTAACAGTATAATAGCTACCTGTAATTCTTATTCCTACTTGACCATCTAATGTATTTCTTCCTATATAATTATTTAAGAAAGAAGAGAAATCTAAGATTGGATAAGATCCATCTGAATTCTTAACTCCAATAATAGTTACATTAGAATTTGATTTAGTAAGTGCTATTTGCGAAGGACAATCAATAATAGCACCTGAAATATAAATTGTTCCACCACCAGCATTTTCTGCAGCTGATATAGCATTTAATAATGAACTAAATGAAGAAGCTTTAGCTTCAAATGCTTGACCACTAGATGAACTTGATGATCCAGATGGACCAAATGAGTTACTAGAAGGTCTTGAATTAGATGGTGAATCAACCTGGATTTTATAAATATTAATATTTGAATCAGTTGACATTAATGTTAATGAATCACTTTGTCCTTTATAATCATAGCTATATTGTTGTGCAGTAGTAGTTGGATAGAATGATGATAATTTATTTCCAAAATCATCATATATTTCAAGTGTAGAATCAGTTTCAGAATCTGCGATAACCTTTATTGTTGAATCTTCACTTACTGGTACTTTAACAGATCTATAATCTGTAGTTCCTGCACCCTCCAGTGAAAGACAATAATTATATTCTGTTGAATCAACTGTAACATTATTTTCTTTAATTTGCATATATTGATCTTTTGTAGCATTTAATGTTAAGTCATTTATAGTTGAAGATGATGTTATTGTACCTAAATTTTTAAAATTCTCATCATCGAAATTCCACGTTGTAGAGCTTGATGTTTTAGATGATTGAGGATTTCCTGTAGGCGCTCCATATTTTCCTGTACCTGATGGCGAATCAAATGAAAATAATTTTGGTGCTCCTAAATAATCAACCTGAATTTGATATACATTTATATTACTATTTAATGAATATAAATATACAAATCCAGCATCACCTAAATATGAATATGTCAATTGACTAGCAGTAGATGTAGCTAAATTTGTAGCTAATGTTGTACCAATAGATTTAGCTAAAACAAGTGTTCTTTTAGATGATGAATCTGCAATAACCTTTATGTCTGATTCTCCGTCTACAGGTATTTTGATTGCTCTATAAGAAGCAGTACCTGAGGCAGTTAATGAAAGACAGTGGCTATAGCCTTTAGATTCTACTGTAACACTATTAGATTTAATAGTCATTGATTTAGTAGGTGTTGCAACTAATGTTAAGTTATCAACTGTAATAGTTGATGAGATTGTTCCTAAATCTCTAAAATTCTCACTACCAAAATTCCATATCGTGGTAGTAGATGCAAAAGATGTTATGCAGAAATTTACTACGACGATAAGGATAACTGTCAAAACAAAACCTAGAAGTATTAAGTTTTTTTTCATAGTAACCTCCTTTAGTAAATTATGCATAATACACATTTTATTATAACATTTAGACAAGCAAATGTAAACGATTACACCGGTCTATAAATCAAGATAGAAGCGTAAAAAAAGTAGCTAAACCGCTTGGATTAAACTACTTATAGTATTATATTTTAATAAATATCGAATGCTACTGCACCTGGAATAACATTTGTTTTTTACATAATTAATAATTATGTAAGAAATATTATAAAATACTAAAATTCCTAAAATAGCATATATTTTGGTATTAACAGTTGACACTTTATTTATTTGTTGTATAATATAGTTGAACAGTTACTCAACTGTTGGAGGTAAATAATATGGAAAAGATAATTAAATTTAAAGGCTTATGTTGTGCTAATTGCGCTGCTAAAATTGAAAGAAAATTAAATAAAATAAAAGGTGTAGAAGCTACTATGTCTTTTGTATCAAGTAAAATATTATTAGAATTAGATAATGAAGAGTTAATTGAAAAAGTAGTTGAAGTATGTAAGAAGGAAGAACCTGAAATGGAGCTTTTCTTATGATAAGCAAAAAGGATTGGCTTTTAATAATAAGATTAATAATATCTATAATATTATGGATTATTGGTCTTATGTTAACTTATACACTAAAATTACCAGAAGAAAATGAAGGATTAAATATTAATGAAATAATTGTTTTATCTATATTTGTTATTTCATATTTAATATCTGGATATAATGTTTTAATAAAGGCAATAAAAAATGTTTTTTCTGGTCAATTATTAGATGAAAATTTTTTAATGGCCATTGCTTCCTTAGGAGCTTTCTTTATTAGATTTTTAGGTGCTAGAGAATACCCAGAGGCTGTAGCAGTAATGATCTTTTACCAAATCGGTGAATTATTTCAAGAAATCGCTGTTGAAAGAAGTAAAAAAGCTATTACTGATACAATGGGACTTAAGGTATCTAAATGTCATTTATTAAATGGTGATGATATAAATCCTGAAGATATTAATATTGATGATATTATTATAGTTAAGCCAGGAGAAATGGTACCTGTTGATTCAATAGCCTACAATGATGGATTAATTAATCAAGCATCATTAACAGGTGAGCCATTAGATATAATGATATCTAAAGGAGATAAGGTATTATCAGGTTCAATCAATAGAAATACACCATTAGAATTAGTAGTTAAAAAGAAATATGAGGATTCGACTGCAACTAAGATAATAGATATGGTAGAAAATGCTACAATGCGTAAAGCAAAAAGTGAAAAAATAATAACTAAATTCGCTCATGTTTATACACCAATTGTTGTAGGACTTGCTTTAGCTTTAGCACTAATCCCGCCAATTATATTAGGATTTATTAATGGCTTTAGTGCAAATACATTTAAAGATTATTTATATGTAGCTTTAATGTGCTTAGTTGTATCATGTCCATGCGCATTAGTTGTATCTGTTCCTTTATCTTATTTTTCAGGTATAGGTGCGTCAGCAAGAAAGAAAATTATAATTAAAGGTGCTTCATATCTAGATTCTTTAGCTGATATTGATACATTAGTAATGGATAAGACTGGCACATTAACTAAGGCTTCATTTGAAATTACAAAAATAATAGGGGATGAAGAAATTATAAAAATAGCTAAAGGATTAGAAAAGAATTCAACTCATCCATTAGCTATAGCTATAAATAAATATGAAGCAGATGCTTATGAATTTCAAATAGAAGAAACACCAGGATATGGTATAAAAGGTATTTTAAATAATGACATATATTTCATTGGCTCTAATAAATTAATGGAAAAGAATAATATTATTATTCCAAAATTAGATGAAGCAGGAACTACTTTATATATTTCAAAGAATAATAATTATATTGGTGCAATAATTTTAGAAGATACTTTAAAAGAAGAAGCAAAAGAATCTATTGCTAAATTACATGAAATGAATAAAAATGTTATTGTATTATCAGGAGATAATATTAAATCAGTAGAAAGTAGTGCTAATAAATTAGGAATTAAAAATTATTATGGTAATTTATTACCAAATGATAAGGTAGATAAGGTGTCAGCTATTATTAAAGATAATAAAGGTAAGGTAGCATTTGTAGGAGATGGAATAAATGACGCACCTGTATTAGCTTTAGCTGATATTGGAATATCTATGGGTCAGGTAGGAAGTGATGCAGCAGTTGAAGCATCAGATGTAGTAATACTAAATGATAATTTAAATGCTTTACCTACAGTTTTAAAAATAGCTAAAAAGACAAAGAAAATAGTATATGAAAATATAATTATTTCAATTGGAATAAAGGTAATAATATTATTGTTAGCAGCAATTTCTAATTTACCGTTTATGAATGGATTTAAATTACCAATGTGGCTTGCTATATTTGGTGATGTAGGAGTATTAATAATTTGTATATTAAATGCTTTAAGAGCGCTAAGAATTAAATAAAAAAGGAAACAGGGATATGGCTTTTGTCATATCCCTGTTTCACAATTATAATTAATTATGGAAGAAGCGAATTAAGCTTTAGTAGCATCGATAGTGTAGTCAGATATAACTTCCTCTTTACCGAAGCCATTATTGATACCAACTGTAACAAATCCTCTAGCTTTACCTTCAGCTAGGTATTTGTTAACATCTTCAAATAATACAACCTCTTCAGGCTTTGCGTTCTTTAAAATCTTTGAGAATATAAAATCATAATAATAAGGCTTAGTCTTGTCACCTTCAACTATGAAAGTATTAACATCAGTAAATGTTCCAAGTAATCCCCATGAAGCTAGCATTTTATGAATTAAGCTTCTATTTTGAGCAGATACTAGGAAAATTGAAATTCCAAAAGTGCCCTCTAATAATTCAGTCATAAATGGGAAAGGCTTAGAGTTTTTTAAAATAAGCTTTTCAGCAATTTTGTTTCTTTCTTTAAAATATTTTTCGTAGCCCTTACCTTTAGGTCCTCCGATATCTATATTATAATCCTTTTCAATTTGCTTGATAAATACACTTTCAGGTGTTCCTAAATAAGAATAGATATGAGGTAAATCAACCTCGATACCAAATTTTTTCTTTAGTAACATATTGTGTGCTTCCCAGTGAATTCTTTCTGTGTCAGCAATTGTACCATCAAGGTCAAAAATGTAGGCTCTTTTATCATCTAAAATTTTCTTAAGTTTAGCATCCATATTAAAACATCCCCCGTAAATATAAATTGTAAACGACCTATTTACTTATATTATAATACGCATATACACATTTGTCAAAAAAAATATAAAGCGCTAACATATTATGTAAACGTTTCACATAGTATTAATTTTGTTTTTATTTTCATTTTTATGATATAATTTACATGTGAAATAGCTATAGAAAAACATAAAAAACGGAGGATTATTTAAAATGGCTAAAAAAATTGTAAGTGATTTAAACGTTAAAGGAAAGAAAGTTTTAATTCGTGTAGACTTTAACGTACCTATGAAAAATGGTGTCATTACAGATGATACTAGAGTAAAGGCTGCATTACCTACTATTAAATATGTAATTGATAATGGTGGTAGAGCAATCGTATTCTCTCACTTAGGTAGAGTAAAGTCAGCTGAAGATATTACTAAAAATGATATCGCACCAGTTGCAAAGAGATTAGAAGAATTAATTGGTAAACCAGTTAAGTTCGTAAATGCTACTAAGGGTGCTGAACTTGAAGCAGCTGCAAAAGCATTAAAGGATGGAGAAATTTTAATGTTCCAAAATACTCGTTATGAGGACTTTGATGTTGCTGCTAATAAAGAAACAAAGAAAGAATCAAAGAATGATGCTGAATTAGGTAAATATTGGGCATCATTAGGAGATGTATTTGTTAATGATGCATTCGGTACTGCACATAGAGCTGCAGCTTCAAATGTAGGTATCGCATCTAATGTATCTGAAACAGCTGCTGGTTTCTTACTAGAAAAAGAAATCAACTTCATCGGTGGTGCAGTTGATAATCCAAAGAGACCATATGTTGCAATTTTAGGTGGATCTAAGGTTTCTGATAAGATTGGTGTTATTGAAGCATTAATTTCTAAGGCTGATAAGGTTTTAGTTGGTGGTGCTATGATGTTCACTTTCTTAAAGGCAAAAGGTTATAATGTTGGTGCATCTCGCTGTGAAGAACAAGAATTCGTTGATTTAGCTAAGAATTTATTAGCTAAGGCAAATGGTAAGATTGTATTACCAGTTGACGCTGTTGTAAATAAAGCATTTGAAGATACTAAGGGTGTTGCAAAGGACGTAAATAATTTTGCAGCAGATGATATGGGATTAGATATCGGACCTAAGACTCTAGAATTATTCGCTAAGGAATTAGCTGGTGCTAAGACAGTTGTATGGAATGGACCTATGGGCGTATTCGAAATGAAGAATTATGCTGCTGGTACAGTTGGTGTATGTGAGCTATTAGCTAAATTAACTAAGGAAGGCGCATCTACAATCATCGGTGGTGGTGATTCAGCTGCAGCTGCTGAACAATTAGGATATGCATCAAAAGTATCACACATTTCAACTGGTGGTGGAGCATCACTTGAATATTTAGAGGGTAAGGTTTTACCTGGTATTGCTTGCGTAGACGAAAAATAATATTAGTTTAAATAAGTAATATTATAATTAATTTTTGGAGGAATTATTATGGAGAAGACAATAGTAGTTAAAAGTACTGTAGGATTACATGCTAGCTTAGCAGCTAAAATTGTACAAGCTGCATCTAAGTATTCTGTAGATATCTTTTTACATTACAAAACTAAAACTATTGATGTTAAATCAATTCTAGGTTTAATGTCATTAGCTATTCCAAGTGGGGAGAATGTAGTTATTGAAGCTACAGGAGATCAAGCAGAGGCAGCAATTGCTGATATTGCATCAATTTTAGGATAATATAATCTTTCAGTACTTGTTTTAATAAAATAATTATTTAAAAGAGGTATGAAAGAAATGAGAAAACCAATTCTAGCAGGAAACTGGAAAATGAACAAGACAAGAGATGAAGTAATTCAATTCACTCTTGCTGTAACTAATAGACTACCAGAGGATGTATTATGCATCGTTTGTGCACCAGCTATTTATTTAAGAGACTTAGTTAAGAGAAGTCCTGAAAATTTACATATAGGAGCACAAAATATGCATGAAAAAGATTCTGGAGCTTATACCGGAGAAATTTCTCCAGTTATGCTAAAGGATACTGGCGTAGAATATGTTATTCTTGGACACAGTGAAAGAAGAGAATACTTCAATGAAACTGATGAAAAGATTAACGAAAAAATAAAAAAAGCTTTAGAAGTAGGCTTAAAACCAATCGTTTGTGTTGGTGAAAAGCTTGAAACTCGTGAAGCAGGTAATACTAATGCTTTACTTGAAGAACAAATTACTAAAGCATTCACTGGTGTAGAAATTGAAGATACATCAAGTGTAGTTATTGCATATGAGCCAATTTGGGCTATAGGTACTGGTAAGAGTGCTGATGCTAATACTGCTGAAGAAGCATGTGGATTTATTAGAAATGTATTAGGAAGGGTATTATCTCCAAGAATCGCTGAAGAAATTAGAATTCTATATGGTGGTTCTGTAAAGGAAAGTAATATTTCTGAATACATGGCTATGCCAGATGTTGATGGCGCATTAGTTGGTGGTGCTTCATTAAAGCCTGAAAGCTTTATTGAGCTTTGCAAGAAAACTGCATAAATAAAATAATTGGCTTAAAGCATCCTGGCTTTAAGCCATTTTTTTATAGAAAAAAGAATAGGCGAATGCCTATTCAAAGATTTGTTATTAAATTATTTTTTCCATAATCCATGTAAATTACAGTAAGCATATACGGCTTCAACTTCATCACCTGGAGCTATATAGAAAGAAACAGCTGGTTTGTCGCCAGGCTTTAAAGCCTTACGCTGATTTCCTTCCTTTGTTTGAAGACTTACCCATTCAATATAGTGTTCTGGAATCATTGGATGATCTACAGAGCCAATCTTTACTTCAACAACATTTCCTTTAACTGTAAAAACAGGAACATGCTTTTCTAAAGATGCATCAACACTACCTGGAATAATTTCTTCCATTTCTTCACCGCAGCATACAATTGGTGCTCCAGTCTTTTTAACAATTGCTACAATTTGTCCGCAATGCTTACAACGATAAAATTTCATATCCATTTTTAAAATCCTCCTTAGTTATTTAATTATAACATTAAATTAAAATAAAAAGAAGAGCTAAAAACTCTTCTTACTTATCTATAGATTTTAATATGTCATTTAATTTATTTTCGTCAAATACATATTTTTTATTACAGAAATTACATGTAATTTCACATTTATGATCAGTATTAATAATATCTAATAATTGTTCTTTACCTAGTGTCTTTAATCCATTTGCAAATCTATCATAAGAACAATTACATTCATATTTTAATTCTCTTGTTTCTAATAATTCATAATCACCATCAGTAATTTCTTTAATGATATCTTCAGCGCTATAGCCTTCATCTATCATTTTTGTACAAGGCTTTAAATTCTTTAATTTATTTTCTAATTTAGTTAAATCTTCATCACTACATCCTGGCATTACTTGAATTAAGAATCCTCCAGCAGCTTTAACCTTAGAATCATTTGTTAATGAGATACCTAAGCCTACAGAAGAAGGAATTTGTTCTGATTTAGCAAAATAATATGTGAAATCATTTGCGATATCTCCTCTTATAATCTCACAAGAAGAAGAGAATGGTTGACGTAAGTGAAGATCTTTAATAACTTCGATTTCACCATTACCTACACCCATTGTAATATTTACTGAGCCATCATTATTCTGTAAAAATACACCAGGGTTTTGACAACAGCCTCTAACCTTACCATCATGTCCTTCAACTATTATTTGTCCAATAGGTCCATCACCCATTACTTTAATATTGATAAAATCATCATTTTTATATGTACATGACATAATAGCACCAATTGTTAAAGTTCTACCTAAAGCCTGAAGGCTTGTTGGCCACATATTAAATTGTTCTTGTATATAGCTAACCATTTCAGTTGTGATAGCTGCATATATTCTAACAGTTTGATGCATACAATATGCTTTTTGTAAATAATTATCCATAATTTTAATCACCGAAAGAATTATAGCATAATATATATAATTCTTATTATTATAAATAATAAAATGTAATTGAAAACGTTTTAGTCGTATAAAATATAATTAAAAGTATTGACAATAATGGCATATGGAATATAATTGAAGTATCTATTTTGGGCCGGTTCCTTAATAGATACCCTAGCAAAGATAGTTTAATAAAATAAACTTGAGTATAATTATGAAAGTACAATATTTATGTCATTCATAATTATTGTCCTTTCAAAGAAAAAGGACTGACAGTCCTTTTTTCTTTTCTTAGTCTTTTATATCATCGATGATAAAGGAAAAGTAAGAGAAGCTTGCAATATAGAGAGCTGTGGATGGTGGAAGCATAGCATGAAAGTTATCTGAAATAGAACCTTTGGAGGTGAATATTTAAAGGTGGCATATCTTAAGATATGCAAGAAGAGTGGTACCGCGCGAAACAAGGCGTCTCTTTTAGTTGATAGAGGCGCCTTTTTTTGATATAATTAATACATTAGGAGGATTTTATATGGATAAGAAGAGTATTAAGAAAGTAGTATTAGCGTATTCAGGTGGTTTGGATACATCAATAATTATTCCTTGGTTAAAGGAAAATTACAATAATTGTGAGGTTATAGCTGTTTCTGGTAACGTAGGACAAGCTGATGAATTAGAGGGTCTAGAAGAAAAAGCATTAAAGACTGGTGCTTCTAAATTATATGTTGAAGATCTAAATAAAGAATTTGTTGAAGATTTCATTTTCCCAACTGTTAAAGCTGGTGCAAAATATGAAAAATATTTATTAGGTACATCTTTTGCAAGACCTATTATTGCAAAAAGAATTGCTGAAATCGCATTAAAGGAAGGCGCAGATGCAATTTGCCACGGTTGTACAGGTAAAGGTAATGACCAAGTTAGATTTGAATTAACAATTAAAGCATTCGCTCCAAATATGCAAATTATTGCTCCATGGAGAGAATGGAATATTAAATCAAGAGATGAAGAAATTGATTATGCTGAAGCACATAATATTCCACTTCGTATCTCAAGAGAAACTAATTATTCAAAGGATAAGAATTTATGGCATTTATCTCATGAAGGTCTAGATCTAGAAGATCCAGCTAATGAGCCACAATATAATAAGCCAGGATTCTTAGAATTGGGTGTATCTCCAGAACAAGCACCTGATAAGGCTGAATATGTAACTATTCACTTTGAAAAAGGTATTCCAACTTCAGTTAACGGCAAAAAGATGGGTGCAGTTGACCTAATTTGGGAATTAAATAAATTAGGTGGTAGAAATGGTATTGGTATCCTAGATATCGTTGAAAACCGTCTTGTTGGTATGAAGAGCCGTGGTGTTTATGAAACTCCAGGTGGAACTATTCTATATGAAGCGCATGAATTACTAGAATCTATTACATTAGATAAGGAAACTAGCCATTATAAGAAACAAGTTTCAGATAAATTCGCTGATTTAGTATATAACGGATTATGGTATACACCATTAAGAGAAGCTTTATCTGCATTTGTAGATAAGACACAAGAACATGTTACTGGTGATGTTAAATTAAAATTATACAAGGGTAATATAATTCCTGCTGGAATTACTTCACCATGGACATTACATAATATGGATATTGCATCATTTGATGATGATGGTGGTGCATATAACCAAGCTGATTCTGCTGGATTCATTAATCTATTCGGACTTCCAGTAAGAGTTCAAGCATTAGTTAACGAAAAGAACAAGAATTTAAAATAATTATTAAAAAGAAGGTGTACTCGTATGGCCAAGATGTGGGCAGGAAGATTTCAAAAGGAAGAAAGTAAAGAGGTTAATGATTTCAACTCTTCAATAAAATTTGATGGAAGAATGTTTGAAAGTGATATTACAGGCTCTATTGCACATGCTACAATGCTTGGCCATCAGGGTATCATCAGTGTTTCAGATTCTAATCTTATATGTAAGACGCTAGCTGAAATATTAGAAGATATTAAATCAGGTAATTTAAAATTAGATCCTGAGGCTGAAGACATTCATATGTTTGTTGAAGCTGAATTAACAAAAAGAATAGGTGAAGTAGGTAAGAGATTACATACTTCAAGATCTAGAAATGATCAGGTAGCATTAGATATAAGAATAGAATTAAAAAAAGATATTCTTGAAATTAAAGAATTATTAAATAATTTATTAAATTCAATTATTGATTTAGCAGAAAAGAATAAAGAGACAATTATGCCAGGCTATACTCATTTACAAAGAGCACAGCCTATTACATATGCTAATTATTTATTAGCTTATGCATATATGCTAAAAAGAGATTTAGGTAGATTTGAAGATACATATAAAAGAATGAATTATTCACCTTTAGGTGCATGTGCTCTTGCGGGAACAACTTATCCAATTGATAGAAAGCTTGTTGCTGACAAATTAGGGTTTGATGGTGTTATGATGAATTCATTGGATTCTGTATCAGATCGTGATTCAGTTGTTGAATTAGCTTCAGCAATTAGTATTTGTATGATGCATTTATCTAGATTCTCTGAAGAAATTATTTTACATTGTAGCTGGGAATTTAAATTTATTGACCTAGATGATGCATATTCAACTGGCTCATCAATAATGCCTCAAAAGAAAAACCCTGATATTGCAGAGCTTGTAAGAGGTAAAACTGGTAGAGTTTATGGTGATTTAATCACATTGCTTACAATGCTAAAAGGTTTACCACTAGCATATAATAAGGATATGCAAGAGGATAAGGAAGCAATATTTGATTCAGTTGATACATTAAAGCAATGCTTAAAAATATTTACTCCAATGCTAAACACAATTAAAGTAAATAAAGAAAATATGAGAAATGCAGCCGCAAAGGGCTTCATTAACGCAACTGATTTAGCTGATTATTTAGTTAAAAAGGGTATGGCATTTAGAGATGCATATAAAATATCTGGTACAATTGTAGCTTATTGTATAGAAAATAATACAATACTTGAAAAGGTATCATTGGATACATATAAAAAATATTCAGAATTATTTGAAAATGATGTATATGAATATATCAATTTAGAAACTTGTACATTTAAAAGAACTAGTCTTGGTGCTTCAGGAATTGAATCTGTAGAAGCTCAAATTAAGGATTTAAGGAGTTAATATGAAATTTAAGATTTTTATTGATGGTAAAGAAGGAACTACTGGCTTAAGAATTTTTGAAAGATTTCAAAACAGAAATGATATTGAATTAATATCAATTCCAGAAGAATTAAGAAAGGATTTAGAAGCTAGGAAAAAATGTATTAATGAATCTGATATAACATTTTTATGTCTACCAGATGCAGCTGCAATAGAAGCAGTTGGACTACTTGATTCAAATAATAAGCATACAAAAATTATTGATGCATCAACTGCTCATAGAACAGATGAAAAATTTGCATATGGCTTCCCTGAATTAGGTGATGAATTCTTAGAAAAGATTAAAAAATCTCAATTTGTTGCAACACCAGGCTGTTATGCATCAGGATTTATGTCTATTGTTTATCCGTTAGTTAAATTAGGTATTGCAAATAATGATTATCCATTCTCTGCAAATGCTATTTCAGGATATTCAGGTGCTGGTAAAAAGGGTATTGCTCAATATGAGGATTTAAATAGAAATGTTGAATTTGAGGCTCCTAGATTATATGCGATGACTCAAATGCATAAGCATCTTAAGGAAATGCAATATTTCCCAAAATTAAAGGAAAAGCCTTTATTTAATCCATATGTATGTGATTTTATTCAAGGTATGCTTGTAACTATTCCTTTATATGTAGATAGATTAAATAAGAAATATACTCCAGAAGAAATTAGAAATCTATTAGCTGATTTTTATAAGGATAAGGACTTTGTAAGAGTTATGCCTTATAAAGAAACTGGTACAGAATCAGGATTTTTATCTGCAAATCATTTAGCTGGAAAGGATTTCTTAGAAATCTATGTAAGTGGAAATGAAGAAAGAATTAGTATTACTGCAGCCCTAGATAACCTAGGAAAGGGTGCTTCAGGTGCCGCAGTTGAATGTATGAATATAATGTTAGGATTAGATCCTAAATTGGGATTAGTATTATAGGTGGTATTATGATTAAGGAAATATCAAATGGTGTTGTAGCACCTAAAGGCTTTACAGCAAATGGAATTCATGCTGGTATAAGAGATAATAAAAATAAAATAGATTTAGCTTTAATCCTATCTAAGGTTAAAGGTAGCGCAGCTGCAGTATATACAACAAATAAGGTTAAGGCAGCTCCAATCTATGTTACAAAGGATAATTTAAGTGATGGCTATGCCCAAGCTATGATATGTAATAGTGGAAACGCGAATACTTGTAACGCAGATGGAATAGATATAGCTAAACAAACTTGTGAAATATTAGCTAAAAACACTAAAATTTCAGCAAATGATATTATAGTTGCATCAACAGGTGTAATTGGTATGCCTATGTCAATTAAGCCTTTTGAAACAGGAATTCCTGAAATTTTAAAAGGTATGGGTAATACTAAAGAAAATGCTGAATTAGCTTGTAAGGGTATAATGACAACTGATACAGTAATGAAAATGGTTGCTGTAGAATTTGAAATAGATGGAAAAATATGTAAAATGGGAGCTATGACAAAGGGAGCAGGAATGATTGCCCCTAATATGGCTACAATGCTATGCTTCATAACTACCGATTGTAATGTTTCACCTAAGGTATTAGATGTTGCAATTCATGAAGCAGTAGCTGATTCATTTAATATGCTATCAGTTGATGGTGATACATCTACTAATGATACATGCTCAATTATTGCTAACGGCTTAGCTGGAAATAAAATAATTGATGATATAAATTCAAATGAATATAAAACATTCATTGAAGCATTAAAATATGTAACAATAACATTAGCTAAAAAGATGGCAAAGGATGGCGAAGGTGCATCACATTTAATTATTTGTCATGTTAAAAACGCAAAGACAACAAATGATGCTAAAATTGTTGCTAAATCAGTAATCCAATCAAGTCTATTAAAGGCTGCAATCTTTGGTGCTGATGCTAACTGGGGTCGTGTACTTTGTGCAATTGGCTATTCAAAGGCTGATGTAGATGTATTTAAAGTAGATATGGCTTTTAAATCTAATAAGGGTATCGTTGAAACATGTAAAAATGGTGCAGGTATACCATTCTCTGAAGAAAAAGCTAAAGAGATATTATTAGAAGAAGATATTACTATTGAAATAGATTTAAATGATGGAAAAGGAGAAGCTTCTGCATTCGGATGTGATCTAACATATGATTATGTTAAGATTAATGGCGATTATAGAAGCTAGTGATAATTATGACAGATTTAGCAGAAAGAGCGAAAATATTATCTGAAGCATTACCATATATCCTAAAATATAAGGATAAAATCATTGTTATTAAATATGGTGGAAATGCAATGGTAGATGAAAATCTTAAACAGCTAGTAATGGATGATGTAGTAATGCTAAATTCATTAGGAATGAAGGTTGTTTTAGTCCATGGTGGTGGACCAGAAATTTCAAAGGGCTTAAAGGCTATTGGTAAAGAATCTAAATTTGTTAATGGCTTAAGAGTAACAGATGAAGAAACAATTGATGTTGTAACAGAGGTACTTGCTGGTAAGGTTAATAAAAATTTAGTTAAGCAATTAAATCTAGCAGGTGGTCATGCAATTGGTTTATCAGGCTTAGATGATGGCTTAATTGAGGCAAAGCCTATTAGTGAAGAGCTTGGATATGTTGGTCAAATAATAGATGTTAATACAAATATTATATTTGATACATTAGATATGGGCTATATTCCTGTTGTATCTACAATTGGATATGATTCAAAGGGTAATGTATATAATATTAATGCTGATACTGCCGCTGCAAGAATCGCAGGTGCTCTTAACGCAGAAAAATTTATTGCAATGACAGATATTAAGGGTGTTTTATTAGATAAAAATGATCCAAATTCATTAATGAAAACAATTAATGTATCTGAATTAAGACAATTAGAAAAGGCAGGAATCATCGATGGTGGTATGATTCCTAAGGTTCAATGCTGCGTAGAAGCAATTAGACGTGGTGTTAAAAACGTAGTTATTATAGATGGTAGAGTTCCTCATTCTATTTTAATTGAAGTATTAACAGACGAAGGCGTAGGAACAGAATTTAAGTAGGAAGAGGTGTTCTTTATGAGTCAAATAATGATTGATGATAAAGAAAATATATTAAATACATATAAAAGATTTAATGTGGTTTTAACAGAAGGAAAGGGTTCTATATTGGTTGATGAAAAAGGTAAAAAATATATAGATTTTTCATCAGGTATTGGAACAAATATATATGGTATTTGCGATGATGCATGGATTAATGCAGTATGTGAACAAGCAAAGAAAATTCAACATACATCAAACCTATATTATAGTGAACCACAAGTAAAGCTTGCCAAGCTATTATGTGAAAAGACAGGAATGAAAAAAGTATTCTTTTCAAATTCAGGAGCTGAATCAAATGAATGTGCTATTAAAACAGCTAGAAAATATTCATTTGATAAATATGGAGAAGGAAGAAACGAAATTATCACATTAGTTAATTCATTTCATGGAAGAACTATTGCTACATTATCAGCAACAGGACAAGATGTATTCCATCAATTTTTCTTCCCATTTGTAGATGGCTTTAAGCATGCTCCTGCAAATGATATAGAAGCTTTAGATAAATTAATTACAGATAAAACATGTGCTATTATGATTGAAACTGTACAGGGTGAGGGTGGAGTTAATGCACTAGACCCAGAATTCATTAAGCATATTGATAAGGTTTGTAAGGAAAAGGATTTAGTATTTATCGTTGACGAGGTTCAAACTGGAAATGGTAGATGTGGCTATTTATATAGCTATATGGAATATGGAGTTCATCCTGATGTTGTAACAACAGCAAAGGGTATTGCAGGTGGTCTTCCATTTGGAGCTATATTATTTAGTGAAAAAACAGAAAAGACATTAGGATATGGTCAACACGCAACAACATTTGGTGGAAACCCAATTTGTGCTGCGGCAGCTTATTCAGTTATTAAAAGAATTGATGACAAGCTATTAAGCCATGTAAGAGAAATGAGAAAATTCTTAGAAGAAAAACTAAATGGTAAGCCTGGAATTAAATCAATCTCTGGAAAAGGTTTAATGGTTGGTATCGAGCTTGAAGATGGCTATAAAGCACCAGATATCGTAGCTAAAGGCATTGAAAATGGTGTAATAATGCTAACTGCTAAATCTAAAATTAGATTATTGCCACCTCTAAATATCACAAAGGAAGATCTTAATAAAGGTCTAGACCTATTATTGAAATCAATGGAGGATTTAAAGAAATGAAGCATTTATTAACATTAGAACAATTATCTAAAGAAGAAATTTTAGATATCTTAAATTTAGCTGATCAATTAAAATTCCAAAGAAAAAATAGTATTGAACATCACCTTTTAAAAGGTAAAACTTTAGGTATGATTTTCCAAAAATCTTCTACAAGAACAAGAGTATCATTTGAAGTTGGTATGTACGAGCTTGGAGGATCTGCATTATTCTTATCATCTAGAGATTTACAAATAGGTCGTGGAGAGCCAGTAGAAGATACTGCAAGAGTATTATCAAGATATGTTGATGGTATTATGATAAGAACATTTAAACAACAAGAAGTTGAAGACCTTGCAAAATATGGTTCAGTACCTATTATTAATGCCTTAACTGATTATTGTCATCCATGTCAGGTATTAGCTGACCTTATGACAATTAGAGAATTTAAAGGCGCATTTGAAGGCTTAAAAGCTACATTCATTGGCGATGGTAATAACATGGCTAATTCAATCATTGTAGGTTGCTTAAAGCTTGGAATGAAAGTATCTATCGCATCACCTAAGGGATATGAAATCTGTGATTATATTCAAAACTTCACTAAACAATATCCAGGTATGTTTGAAATGACTAATGATCCATTCGTTGCTGCAAAGGATGCAGATGTAATATTTACAGATGTATGGGCATCAATGGGTGAAGAATCAGAAGCTGAAATAAGAATAAAGGCTTTTGAAGGAGTTTACCAAGTTAATAAAGAATTATTAGCTGTTGCTAATAAGGATTGTATGGTACAACATTGCTTACCTGCACATAGAGGAGAAGAAATCACTGCTGATGTATTTGAAGCACACGCAGATGAAATCTTCGAGGAAGCAGAAAATAGATTACATGCTCAAAAGGCTGTAATGGTTAAATTAATGAAAGATTAAGGAGCTGTAAAGAAATAAATTTTCATGTGAAGATTTAGAGCTTACAGCTCTTTTCTTTTTACCCTAAAGACTTAAATAATAAAAAATACCCATTTTTATACTTAAAAGGAAAACCGTAGTTTTCAAAATTTTTTAGCTTATTTTATTAACAGCACAAAGAAGTTCTCTTCGTATTAAATCATTTGAGGTCAACAGCAATAATGTATTAATAATAAAATATGAAGATGATTTCATTGCTGATACACATGTAATGCTATTAAAAGATGGGTGTTACTTGCAAAGAAAATTCAACCGATTCTAATCTGACTTTTAATTATTTAGGCAAATATTTTGATTTTATAAAGTGTGCTAGTTTAACTAGATATTATTTTAAATCAGCTGACACATTAGAGATATATGAATATGTTGAATTTGATACATATTTTATAGTTGATAAGGTAATAACGGTTTTTAATTCAAAAAAACTATTTGATATATTTGGTGTAACATATTCATCTTGGAATAATACTGGTGTAAAACCAGATGGTTCAAGTGATTATATTTATTTTGATTTAGAGGATAATTTAAATCTAAATATTTAGATCAAGCCTATTTATATCTGAATTAAGATAACCTAAATTTTAAAGAACGTTGTAGCTACAATATTCTTTAAGATTTTTTGCGTTAAGTATTTGTTTACAAAATATCAATCTTTTTTTCACTTTTTGTCAAGTTAACACTTGATATATATATATATATATGCTAAAATTTTTATGGATAGAAAACGTTTTACATAAAACGGCTCTCAAAATAAAGGAGGAGGAGAGATTAATGAACAAATTTAAAAAGATTTTGTTAGGAACATTATCCGTCCTAACATTAGGTTTATTTGTAGTTGCTGGAACTAAGGTAAATGCGTCAACTAAAAATGACACTTATGATTTGATTGCTTTGTTGGATAATACATATGATGCTGGCACAACAAATATTGCAAAACCTTCAGATCATGGTATTTTTAAATCTTTTGTTAGTAGCAAGTATAGGTTTCAAAGTGCAACACAAGAATGGGGAGGAACTGATTCCGACTTAAGCGCTTATTCTTATGATTTTCAATTAAGAAATAGTGGTGCAGGATTTTCAATTGTTATTGAATTAGGAGAAGGACAAAGCGCTCAACTAAATTATGTTTTCTTTGCGGGAACAAGTAAAAAATTAACTGTTGGTTCTACAGAACTAGTTGGTCTTGGTACAAGTAGTCTTAAATCAGGTAGCTTAGCATTAACTACTGGAACTACAACAGTTATTGGTACAGGTAACGTTAGTATTTTGAAATTTGAAGTTGTTGTATCAGGTGGAACTGAAAAGCAATATTATGATGTTAAATATTATGATTCAGATAAGACAACTGAATTCACAACTAAAGCAGATAGCGTAGAAGATGGTGGTAAAGTTACTAAACCGCAAGATCCCGAAAAATTAGGCTATACATTTGCTAAATGGTATAATATGAGTAATGATGAAGAATTCAATTTTGATAGTGATACAGTAAGTGGAGCTTTAAATTTATATGCTTCATATACACCTTGGTCAAATGTTGCAACCCTTAATTTAAATACAATGGGATTGGCTAAAGAAGCATTAGGAACTGAAAAATCTACTGATGCTGATAGAACTGTTACTGGAACAATTTATACATTGTTAAAGGGAAATACAGTTATGGCAACATCTTCAGATACTGTTGGTACACTTGGAGGTTCTTCTGCCTGCATTAAAACTGGTGGTAATTTCTCACAAGGTACAAATGGTGTAGCATTAACTATTTCAAATCCTGGTATTATTACAATATGGGCTAAGAACGGAAGTAGTGGTGAAAGAGATTTTGGTGTGTATAAAGATGGAAATACTTCATTAGAAAATGTACCTACTGGCCATTTATTAAATAAAATTGCTAAGTATACATTATCTTTAACAGAGGCTGGTACATATCAAATAGGTTCAACATCAGGTTCTGTAGTTTTATATTATATTTCTTTTGAAGAAGGAATTCATTCTACAGCTGAGGTATATGCTGAAAAGAATAAAGATACAGATACATTAAGATTCGTAGGTACAATCACAGGTATAACTAATTTAGCTGATATTGAATCAATTGAATTAGTATTACTAAAAGGAGAAACTCCAACAAATAAACAAATTTTCTTAACTACATGTTTTACATCTATAACAGGTACTTCACAATATTGTCAAGCTGCTACAGGTACATATTACGTAGTATATAGAATTTCTAGTATTTCAGATATAGCTGGTTCAACTATTTCAAAGAAATTGATTGTTACATTTACTGATAAGACACAGGCTATTAGTGATGTTACTATAATAAATGTTTAGTGGAGGGATTAGGAAATGAAAGATTATTTAAAGCCTTACATTGAAGATGAGGAAATTGAAATAGAAGATATTTGCAATGTGTCTGGTGGTACAAGGTCAGTAGGTGTTGACGATACTGATAGTGGTATCATTGAAGATCCCGTATCTGATCTTTGGTCTTAATTAAAAAGGGTGTAGAAATACACCCTATATTTTATAAGGAGGTTCAAATGAAAAGAGGAATATTTTTACTGGGGTTATCATTGTTATTTTTAGTAGCTTGTAATGATGGTGATAAAACTACTAATATAACTAATGATAATAATCCATCTTCGTCAGAAATTGCAAACGAATCATCAAACGAAGACACCAAACCTTCAACAGATAGTTCAACAAGTGAACCTACTTCAACAACTGAATCATCAAGTACAAATACTGATTCAAAAGATGATTCAACTACGACTAAATCATCGCATGGTAATATTGATAATGGTGGAACATATACAGAAGATTCAGATGGTGAATGGGAATATTTAGGATAGGTGATTAGATGCAAACAACTTATTTTCACAATAATTTAAAATATTTAACATCAAATACAGTAATCACTCAATCTGAATTATCACGTATACTTGGTGTAACACGTCAAGCAGTACATAATTTAATTAATAATAAAGCTGATTGTAGATTATCTACTATAATAAAGATTGCTGATGCATATAAAATGAATGAATCAGATTTATTATTTGTTGATTTAGAACAAAAATATAAAAATAAAAAAATAGCTTATAAAATAACTATAAACTATGACTTAAATGAAGGTGAGGATGCTTAATTGCATCCTTATTTATTTGCCCACCGAATGAGGGATAGAGACAATGGTAATAGTCTATTGCATGCTAAAACAAAGAAAAAGGTAAAAAACAAGAAACTAGCAAGAATATTACCAAACTTCAATTGTGATATAGCAAGAACAATGTTTAATTATATGTTAGATATAATACCTGAAGATATAGAGAAGAATGAATTAAAATCATATATGCTAATAGAAGAATAAAAGGAAGACTAGAATTAAATGATAATCTAATCTTCCTTGTTTTTATATTATAGCTTTAATCACCCAAGAAACATTTTTGTCTGATTTCTTTTCATCTAACAGATTATTGTCTTTTAGTTCTCGTATTGCTCTATTAACTGTAGCTTCAGATTTATTTATTGCTTCAGCCATTTTTATACGAGTGATTTTAGGGTCTTTCATGATAAGTTCAAGTATCTTGATCGCATTATCGGTTAAATTTACCTTGTCATTTAGCTTGTCATTTACCTTGTCATTTCCTTTGCTACTATAATTTTTATTTCTTAATGTCGCATAATTCATTGAATCAATTTCCTTGTAAATCGGTTCAGGTAATCCAGAATATACCATTTCTTTAAACATTCTATCTACACCTTCACCAAATTCTTGAACAAAATCATAAACCTTTAAAAATTACATGATTTTAGGATTACGAGAAAAGTGATTATTTCTTAAATTAGTATCCTTTACAGTACCTGCAAATATACCAGGAGATTCAACAGTTACATGATCATCAAACATCCGATTCTGTTGTAAAAAGCCCCCGTAATATAATTGTAAATTTTAAGGGAGGTGCTAACATGGCTAGATTACTAGCAGTAAAAAGAATCCAAAAAGAAAACACAAATATGATAGTAGGACCTGAATTACCACCAGTATCAGATAAATCAAAAGATATAGAAGAATGTAATGTTCCAATAGAATATATTGCTGCTAAGATGCATTTAAGTAAAGCAGTCTTACGATAAATGATAGTTCATAATATGTTTTCTTTCACAACCTATAGACTAATAGGAAAGAAAACAATATTCTATTGTTCTTCAAAACTACTATACGAACAAAGATGTATGGGTATTTTTTATTATTTAAGTCTTGGGGTAAAAAAGAAAAGAGCT
>Ga0247611_10002882_pt1 | contig 26611 bp, 25 predicted proteins | sample 177DNAGHGhighgp2_FD_192422 | JGI IMG/M metagenome (GOLD analysis project Ga0247611, IMG submission 192422) | Sheep rumen microbial communities from Palmerston North, Manawatu-Wanganui, New Zealand - 1770 DNA GHGhigh gp2 | ecosystem: Host-associated > Mammals > Digestive system > Stomach > Rumen... | reverse complement strand
TGCCACCATGTTCCGGGCCCAGACCCCCCAGGCCTTCCGCCTCCCAGTGATTGCCGAAGCATATCGCCGGGCACTCGGCGACCCCTCCTTCCATGCCACCGACGACTGCGGCGTCCTGCACCGCTACTGCCCCGAAGTCCCCATTCGGATCGTCCCAGGCTCCGAGCAGAACATCAAGATAACCTTTCCTCAAGACCTTTAGCAGGTTTTGTTCCCCCGCTTCGTCCTTCCACTAACCAGTGTATGCATTCCATACACCCGTTCTTGTTCGCCATTAGTTCCTCTATACATAGAGACAAAGAACGGTAGGAACAACCATAGAGCAACTATCAAAGAACAGGCGGACCTACCCTTATGCTTCCCTTCGCAACCCACTTTCGCTCCAGCGGTTTGATTGCAATTTGATATTTTTTTGTTTTATATTAAAAAAAAATAGTATTTTTGCATTTGAAATAATTGCTGTCAGCGCAATTGGTCGTCACAAGAGTCAGTCGGTTAGCGAGTTGCTTGTTGCATTCCGAGCCTTCCCTCTTAGTTGTGATTGACCGTGCGGCTGCTTTTATTGTTTTCAGTTTGGGTGCATCGCCCTTTTCTTCTGCTTTTTCGAGAGAAGGAGTGCCGAACGGGCGGGTCGCAATACTGATGGGAACAATTGTTAAGGACAAAAAAGAAGAGTTATGCGTAAGATTATTAACAAGTTGACATCGTGGTATTTTTCTAAGGGCGCATTGCCCTATTGGATTATTCTGATGATAGACTGCCTGATAGTGGCCTTTGCCGGCTATGCTGCTTTCTACACGCAGTGGGGCGGTAGCGGCCTAGCGGGCCGTTTTTGGCTGGCCACCCGGGGCATCATCATCTCCGAGGTGTTTTTCATTGTCTATTTCCGTCTGTTCCATACCTATAGCGGCGTCATCCGCTATTCTTCGATGATGGATTTGGTCCATGTGGCTTTGGCCACCTTAATTGGGACTGCCACCACATACCTCTTGGGCCTGCTGGCCACATGGCAGGAATGGAGCGCCGTCTGCTTCCCCAAGGCGTTGGGGTGTTTGGAGATGTTCCTGGTGGCAACGGTGCTGATGTGGATTGAACGCATCCTGGTCAAATACCTCTATGACGGGTTTGTGCGCGACGATAAGGCCAAACGGGTCTTCATCTATGGTGTGAAGGAGGGCGGCATTGCCATTGCCAAGAGCCTGCAGAACGAAATGCCCCAGCGGTTCAGCGTGGTGGGCTTCGTCAGTCCCGACGGCGACTTGCAAACCAAATGGCTTATGGGATTGCAGGTGCGGCGCGATGGCCCCAACCTGATAAAGCATATCAAAGATGCCCACGCCTCTATTCTGATAGTCTCTCCACTGCAGGAGGAACGCTTCCGGAGCAATCCGAAATTGGTGGACGACCTGATTACCCAGGGTATAAAGATTATGATGTTTCCGACCATTGAGGAGTGGAACGGCAAGGACGAACTGAAGCGGGAACATCTGCACGAAGTGAATATTGAAGACCTGCTGCCGCGAGACAGAATCGAGGTGGACATGGATGCTATTGGCTCTATGCTGAGCAATAAGTGCATCCTCATCACGGGTGCGGCAGGCTCCATCGGGAGCGAGATGGTCAGGCAGATAGCGCCCTACCAACCCTCCCGCCTAGTGCTTATCGACCAGGCCGAGACCCCGATGCACGACGTGCGGCTGATGATGAAGAAAGACTATGCCTACATACCCTGCGAAACTATCGTCACCTCTATTACCAACCGGGAGCACATGGAGAGGATATTTTCACGCTATAGGCCTGAATATGTTTTCCATGCCGCCGCATATAAGCACGTGCCCATGATGGAGGACAACCCCGCCATCGCGGTACAGAACAATATCTATGGCACTCGGGTGATAGCCGACCTGGCCGTGAAATACGGCACGAAAAAATTCGTGATGATTTCGACTGATAAGGCAGTCAACCCAACCAATGTGATGGGTTGCTCCAAACGCATCTGCGAAATCTATTGCCAGTCGCTTAATCATGAGATTGAGCGTATGAACGCCGAGGGGAAATCTCAGCAGGATTCCTCAGCCGTCAGCGGTCCCCGCCAGGCGGATGGCTCGCTGCCAGTTACGCAGTTCGTCACCACAAGATTCGGTAACGTGCTTGGGAGCAATGGTTCGGTCATCCCCATCTTCAGAGAGCAGATCAAACGCGGAGGCCCCATCACGGTGACGCACCCCGACATCATCCGCTTCTTTATGCTCATTCCCGAGGCCTGCAAGTTGGTTCTCGAAGCCGGCACCATGGGCCACGGAGGCGAGATATTTGTCTTCGATATGGGCAAACCCGTCAAGATTGTCGAACTGGCAGAGCGCATGATAAAGCTCTCCGGAGCCAAGAATATTAAGATAGAGTTTACCGGTCTGCGCGACGGCGAGAAGCTCTACGAAGAGGTGCTCAGCGAAGCCGAACGGACCATGCCGACGCACCATCCGAAGATTATGATAGCCACTGTGCGCGAATATGAGTACGCCACAGCCTTGCAGAACGAGGAGCGCCTTATGGACGCTTCGCACAGTTTCGACGACATGGCAATTGTAAAGATAATGAAAGAAATAGTGCCCGAATATAAGAGCCGCTGCTCTAAGTACGAAGTGCTGGACAAATGAGGCACAGTCCCCTCTGGTATTTAAAACCGACCTGTAATCCCGATTGTGGCCGACAATCGGGATTTTTTTTTGTCATGTCGGTGTTTTTTTGTACTTTTGTCATTCACGCATAATGTGTATTCTATTAGTAATTACTTTATAAATAATATATTGCAATATGGCCGAACTGACCGAACAAGAACAAATCCGTAGAAATTCGTTGAACGAATTGAAGAAACTGGGCATTAACCCCTATCCTGCAGCATTGTATGAGGTGAATGCCAAGTCGAACGAAATCTTGGAAAATTATCCCAAAGATAATACGCTATACCAGGACATAAGCATTGCCGGACGTATCATGAGCCGCCGCATCATGGGAGCCGCCTCTTTCGTCGAGTTGCAGGATGCCTATGGCCGAATCCAGCTCTATATCAAACGTGACGAAATATGCACAGGGGAGGACAAAACCCTGTACAATACGGTCTTCAAGCGCCTGCTTGACATAGGCGACATTATTGGCGTTACGGGCTATGTTTTTGTTACACAGATGGGAGAGACTTCTATCCATGTCAAGGGCCTCACCGTGCTCAGCAAGAGTCTGCGCCCCCTGCCCATTGTAAAGGAAAAGGACGGCAAGGTGTACGATGCTTTCAGCGACCCCGAGCAGCGCTACCGTATGCGCTATGTGGACCTGATTGTCAACCCGCATGTGCGCGAGACTTTCCTGAAGAGAGCAAAGATTGTCAATACCATGCGCGATTACTTTAACGAGCAGGGCTACCTGGAGGTGGAAACTCCCATCCTCCAGACCATCCCCGGAGGTGCGGCCGCCCGTCCCTTCATCACCCACCACAACGCGCTGGATATCGACCTCTACTTGCGTATTGCCAACGAGTTATATCTGAAACGCCTGATTGTGGGCGGGTATGCGGGCGTTTACGAGTTTGCCCGCGACTTCCGCAACGAGGGCATGGACCGTACTCACAATCCCGAGTTCACCTGCATGGAAATATATGTGGCCTATAAGGACTATAATTGGATGATGACCTTTGTGGAGAAGATGCTTAGCCGCATTGCCATGACCCTGCATGGCACTACGAAGGTGCAGGTATGGGGCAATCTGATTGACTTCGGCGGTCCTTTCCGCCGCGCCCCCATGTGCGAGCTTATCAAGGAGGCCACAGGCTACGATGTGCTGCCCATGGATGAGCAGCAGCTGCGCGACGCTTGTAACGCCCTCCATATTGAGGTTGATGAGACGATGGGCAAGGGCAAACTCATCGATGCCATCTTCGGCGAGAAATGCGAGCCCAATCTCATTCAGCCCACCTTTGTCACTGACTATCCCATTGAGATGTCGCCCCTTTGCAAGCGCCACCGCAATAACCCCAACTTAACGGAGCGTTTCGAGCTTTTTGTGAACGGGAAGGAACTTGCCAATGCCTACAGCGAGCTCAACGACCCGATTGACCAGCTGGGCCGTTTTCAGGAGCAGTTGCGCCTGAGCGAGAAGGGCGACGACGAGGCTATGTTCATCGATATGGATTTTGTGCGCGCACTCGAATTCGGTATGCCTCCCACTTCTGGCATGGGCATCGGTATTGACCGTCTTGTCATGATGATGACCGATGAGCAGAGCATTCAGGATGTGCTTCTTTTCCCCCAGATGAAGCCTGAGAAGAAGGCTCCTGTGACTTCCGATGAGGATTTTGTCAATCACGGTGTTCCGGCCGAATGGGTTCCTTTGCTGCGTAAAGCCGGCATCAACACGCTCTCTGCCCTTAAAGAGGCCAATGCCAATAAGCTATACAACGATCTGAACGGCCTGCGCAAAAAGAATAAACTGGAAATGCCGCCGGTGAAAAAGGAGGAGTTGGAACAGTGGATGGGCGCTTGCTAGAGTAGTCTGCCATTTTCCCTGACTAATAACCACGAGGATTATGCGGGTAAAACAGTTTGTCTTTAGCCATTTCATGGAGAATTGCTATCTGGTGTGGAATGAAGAAAGCCATGAGGCCTACGTGATTGACCCTGGCGCCTACCAGACTTTTGAGGTGGATGAGCTGGTGCAATTTATTGAACGGAATGAATTGTCGCTGAAGCATGTCCTACTTACCCACGCCCATATTGACCATATCGCAGGGCTCTCCCAAATTTGCAAACAATTCCATCTGCCGGTGACCCTTCATGCCGATGGGCTGAAATTGCTGAGCCAAGCCGAGGTCTATGGTTCGGTGATGCGGTTTGAGAATGTGCCCAATATGGGCGACTTGGATACGGTTCTTATTGCAGATGGCGACCACGTGGGGCCATTTGAGTGCCGTTTCGTTCCTGGCCATTGCCCCGGCAGTATGGCTTTTGTGCTGCATGAGGACAGAATGGTCTTTACCGGCGACGCTCTTTTCCGAGGGAGTATCGGCCGCACCGATTTGCCCGGAGGCGATTATGACCAGTTGATTAAGAGTATTAGGACGAAAATCCTTACTCTTGACGATCTCTATGAGGTACTTCCAGGTCATGGCGACGTCACTTCTGTAGGTGAGGAAAAGATGTACAATGGTTTTCTGCAATAAAACTAGTGTATATGACCACGGTGAATCCAAAGATTGAGCCTTCATGGCTGGAAGTGCTGAGGCCGCAATTTGAGGCTCCCTATTTTGCCCAACTGAAGGAGTTTTTGGTTGCCGAGAGGGAGCGATATGTGTGCTACCCCAAAGGTGGCGACATTTTTGCTGCATTTGACCGTACTCCTTTCGATAAGGTGAAGGTGGTGATTTTGGGGCAGGACCCATATCACGAGCCCGGACAGGCGCATGGTCTTTGTTTTTCGGTACAGCAGGGTGTACAAGTCCCTCCTTCATTGGTGAACATAATAAAGGAGATTAATTCCGATTTGGGTACTCAGATTCCACTCACATGTGGCGACCTCTCCCATTGGGCGGACCAAGGTGTGCTGCTGCTCAATGCTACATTGACGGTACGTGCACATCAGGCCGGGTCTCATCAGCACCATGGCTGGGAGCAGTTTACCGATGCTGCCATACAGGCTCTCAACGAGCGTCGGCAAGGCATTGTTTTTCTGCTTTGGGGTAGTTTTGCCATTAGCAAGGCTCAGTTTATCGACCGCACAAAGCACTACGTACTTACCGCACCTCATCCTTCGCCTCTCTCTGTCTACAGAGGCTTCTTTGGATGCAAGCACTTTTCGCAATGCAATGCCATTCTGCAACAGCAGGGTAAAACGCCTATCAGATGGGATGAGATAGTCTGATACGCTGTTTTTGTTAAAACAGAATATGGGTCGTTTCTTTTACAGAAAGGAAACGACCCATTTTTTTTGTTAAAAGTTGAAGGTGGCACCAGCGGACCACAGGATGGGCAATTGGTCGACGCGGGTGTAGGTAAGGCGGTTGAAGTAGAAAATATTGTTGCGGTTATAGACGTTGGTTACACTGAAGTTAAGGTCTAGAATGGAGCGTTTACCGATGGAAAAACGACGTTTGGCACTGAGGTCGAGACGGTGATAGTTTGGCAAGCGACCGCCGTAAAGTTCGCCATAGGCAATGCCGTAGTTGCCGTTGACGATGGAGTAGTTGGTATTAATGCCGTCGGAGAAAGTGACATTCTCGTACATGCCCTGGGTTTGCGTGAAGGGGAATCCGCTGCCATAGCTCCAGCGGCCGCTGATCTCCCATTGGTGCGATTCGCCTAGGCGAAGGGTAGTGAGGAGGTTGACCGTGTTCCGACGGTCGTAGTGGGGCGTATAGGTTTGGATTTCATCGGTTCGGAAGACCCATCCCAGTGAATAGGTGGCCCAAATGTAGAGCCAGTCGATGTCATAGCAGAGGCTGAAGTCGGTACCAAATGCCATGCCGCTTTCGATAATGTAGTCGGTGAGATAGTATTCGGGTTTCTCGTATGCGCCGCCAGGCCTATAGGCACCATCGTTGGGGTCGAACATTTTATTGCGGTTGGCATTTAGCAGTCGGCTGAAATTCTTGAAATAGACTTCGGCATTGGCTGTGAGATGGTTGGAGAAATCGTACTCGGCACCGGCTATAAGGTGTTGAGAGCGTTGCAAGCTGTTGTGAATCTCATTATCTCTAAAGGTGGAGGGTTTGTAGAGGTCGCCAGAGCCAGTGAGGAATCCATTGAAGAGGTTGACGATGTCGTTGTCGGAACGGGCGTCGAGAAAAATCTGGCTGTAGATACCCGCCGCCATCTTTAGTCGGAATCTGTCGGTGGCGTTGAATTTGGCTGAAATGCGAGGTTCGAAGCTACTGGTGCTGATAGAGGCGTATAGGATGTAGCGTAGGCCTGGGTCGATAAGCCATTTACCGGCAGAAATCTTATAGGTCAGATAGGCCGAGATGTTGTTTGTGTTCTGGTTCTGTTGTGCTGTGAGACCATAGTTGTTAGTGTATTTATAGTCGGTGGCATAGAGTTCCATGGAGAGGCCGTAACGGAGTCGGTTAGATCCGACAAAGTTTGTGATATCAAGCCCCATATTGACCCCGCTGATTGAGCTGAACTTGTCGTCGGCGGTGGAGTCGGTTAGGTTAATTCGGTAGTCGGAGTAGGCAACATGGCCTTCGAGGATGGAACTGGAACCCGTCACGAGCATGAAATTGGTTCCTACACCGTAGTTTTGCCAGTGGTAGTCGGCAAGGGATTGGTAGCCAAGCACCTTGTCATCAAATCGGAAGCCAAAGAAATTAATTTTGCTGCCTGTGCCCGAATTGATGGAAAGTTTACCATAGAGGTCGAGAAAATCGAAAGGCAGGCCGCCTTGTATATGTGGATAGATGGCTTTGGAAGTGGTTGAGAGATAGGAGTTTTTAGCAGAGAGGAGATAGGTGACGGTGCTGCGGCTGGAGGCTTTTTCTTTCTTCAGGGGTCCTTCGAGCAATAGATTGGCTCCGAAGGTGTTGAATCCGATTTTGCCCGAATGGCGTTTTTTATTGCCGTCGCGCGTAGTGATGTCCATCACAGAAGAGAGTCGGCCGCCATATTCGGCACCGAAACCACCGCTATAAATGTCGGCATTGAGAATGACGTCGGTTTCGAAGATGGGGTAGAGGCCGATGGAATGGAAGGGATTGTATACAATCATGCCGTCGAGGAGGCAGAGGTTTTGAATCATCGAGCCGCCACGGATGTAAAGCTGACCGCCTTGGTCGCCAGTGGAGTTGATGCCAGGGAGCACCTGAAGGTATTGGGCCAAGTCGCTAGTGCCGCCAATGGAGGGCATCTGCTGTATTTGTGAGGCGGTGATTTTCTCTACAGAAACCTGGGTCTGCAGTTTCCGCTCTTCAATGCGGTTGTCAGACACATTGATGGCTTTGAGGGTTTTAGCCTCGGCTTTAAGTGAAATATTGCGGGTGAGGGTTTCACCTTTCTTCAGCGTGATTTGCTCGGTATATTCTTGATAACCCACATATCGGACACGGAGCGTGTAGGTGCCTTCGGGCATTTTGTTGATGAGGTAGAATCCGTTAATATCTGTGGCATTGCCGTAGCGGGTGCCGTCAAGCACCACATTGGCAAAGGGAATGGCCTCACCGGTTTCGTCTTCTGTGAGCACTCCTTTGACGGTCTGGGCATGAATTGCTGCACAGAGGCAGAGAAAGATGAAAAATACGTATTTTTTCATATTAGTCACTAGTGTATAATCTTGAAAATAAGTTCTTTGAGTATTTCCCCATCGGTAACGGTGCTTGAACTATGGATGCCTTTGCATCTGAGGTCGGCCTCGTTTAGGTAACCAATGCAGGAGGCCAGTTTGCCGAGCGGGTAGTTGCCGGCAGCGGTAGCGTAGTCGCGAACGAAATAGGGGTTGACCTTGAGGGCTGAGGCGGCGCTGCTTTGGCTCTTGTCCGTCAGTTGGTGGTACTCCATTATTTTAATGAAGTGGTTGTAAAGGTTCGGAAGAATGAGCTGTATGGGGTTCTCTTTTGGGTTGGCGGCGAAATGGTTGATTATGCGGTTGCATTGCACCACGTCGCGGCGGCCGATGGCATTCTGCAACTCGAATACGTTGTATTCCTTGCTTATGCCTATGTTGCGCTCGATGGTGTCTTCGTTGATAGTGTCGCCGGGCTGAAGCGAGATAAACACTTTGGCCAATTCGTTAGATATTTTGCCTAAGTCGTTGCCCAGGTATTCGGCAATGAGCAGAGAGCCCCGCTGGGTGATGGCAAAGCCGTGCTGATTGACATAGGAGCCAATCCAGTCGGGGACTTCGTAGTCGCGTAACTTTGCGTGTTCGCAGATGCCGCCCACTTTGGCAATGGCCTTGTAGGCAGCAGTGCGTTTGTCCAGCTTTTTGTGGCGGTAACAGAAGACGAGGAGTGTCTGGGGCTGCGGCGATTCGAGGTATTTCGACAGCAGTTCCCACTCTTTCAGGTTAATATCCTGTGCCTCTTTCACCAAAACGAGCCGAATGGGCGACATCATAGGGAACTGTTGGGCAAGCGAAACAACGGAGTGCATGGTGACGTCACGGCCATATACTATGGTCTGGTCGAAATCACGGAAGCTTTCGTCGATTAATTGGTTCTCGAAGTAGTCGGAGACAATGTCTATATAGTAGTTTTCCTCGCCGGTGATGAGGTATACGGGGAGGTATTTCCCGGCTTTTAGGTTGTCAATAAGTTGTTTTTCAGTCAGGACCATCGTAACTTTGCTTGGATGTGTTTGGGCATCGAAGCCCTCGTGCGCGCGTATATTTTAAAGTGCAAAGATACGACTTTTTTTTTGATTGGCGTCTTTTTTTTCAATCATCCTTTGCCGCTGTCCCTTGCCGTTGTTTTCGAAGGATGAAATTGAGTATCTTATGGAGTCGTGTTTCGTTTCGCAGATTGTGGAAGACATATATGGTCAGCTCCGCCTCCGAGGCACCGACCAGACAGGCTCCTCTCAAAGCAATCCGGCCTTCCTTTGGCCTTATTTTTCTACTCGGGGCATCATCCTGCCGCAGGCAGAAAAGCATTCCCAAAGTGTGAGCCGAGGGAGAGTATGCCATGTCCAATTCGCTCAGCAACTGACGGAAGGCAGCACTGTCGGCGGCGCGCAGCAGGGTGATGTCGACCCTTATGCCCTCTATCTTATAGTTTTTCATGTATGCCGCCTGGGCCACCTGCTCCCGTTGGGCATAAGTTTTATAGAATGCCGACTGAGCCGAGGCCAGCAGCCCTATGGCCAGAAAGAAAAGTATGGCAGTCTTTTTCATAATGCGGTTTCTAAGGTACGGTTCAACCATTTTTCGGCACAAACCATGTCGCAGTTGCTGTCAGTTGAATACACGCTGGGCCTTGCTTCCACCGCATATACAGTGGCCGTGCCCGCAAACAGGAGCAATGTGGCAATGGCGGCCGCCGCTCGCCAAGTTTGGGGTGTGTGGCTGTGCTTCTTGGCAGGTTGCCTCTGTGCGTCTTTTCTGGCCAATGCCAGCGGTATGATGATTTCCGCCTCTGTGGCCCATTGCTCGCGTACCTCTTGGCTGCTGAGGAAGGAGTCGAATAGGCGCTCCAGCTCCCTTTGGCTGATGTCGCCGTCATAAAATTTCCCGATCAATTCTTCCGTTTCTCTCATGGTTTATTGCTTATATGTTTCTCTTATTTTTCTGTGTGCCAGGGCCAGCTGTTTTTTTACGGCTGCGGGGGTTCGCTTCAGCTTCAGTGCAATCTCGATGCAGGTGTAGCCTTCAATGTCGTGCAGGCGGACAATGCTTTTCTGCAACTCGCTCAGGGGCATCAGCAGGTCGTCTACGTAGAAGTTGGTACCGATAGTGGCACAGGTGGTGCGGTCGCGGTTCTCCCATTCCAGTTCCGAGTGGTTCTTCTGGCGTCGGATAAACTGCCTTGACATATTGGTGACCATGCCGTAAAGGTATCCGCGCGGATTGGAGATTGTTTCGGAAGGGCATTCCTGTGTTTTGATAAGAACAAATAAGTCCTGAACTATGTCTTTGGCATCCTCGTCGTTGCCTACGATTGAGGAGGAACGATGAAGAAGCAGGGCGTACATTTCCAGAAAGAGGTCTTCCACAGGGCTGTCGTTCTTTTGGGTTAGGGCGCAGGGGAAAGGCTGACCCCTTTCCCTGCGTCCATTACATTTTGTCTGTCACGCCTCGTTTACTATTTGCCCGCTCCATCGGCCGGCCTCCTCGTCAAAGCAGATGCACGCTTCCCCTCCATCCAACGTTGCTTCCAGTACCCACTCGGTTATCTCATGCGGGTCGCTGGTGGAAACTGCTGGCGCCGCATTGGCTGGGCAGGCATAGTCATTCATGCGTTTGGCCGTCACCACATAGGCCGTTTCTGTTTCCTGCAGCGAGAATAGGGTGGCTTTTCGCTTGCTGTATTTTGTCAAGCTCACCTTGGCATGTATTTTTGGAAACAGGAGGTCGCGTGTGGTGTAGATTCGGCCGTTTTCGCCAACCGTTTTGTAATCCTTCTCTACCGACAGTACTTCTATGTATGGCACCCCGTAGGCGCTCCCGAAGTCGGCGGAAGCCGCGGTGGGCAGGGTGTCGTGTTTTTCGCAGCCTGCAAGGGCAAGCATGGCCATGGCGGCAAAGGCCATAATGGTGGTTTTGTTGTGTTTCTTCATTGATTGTCAATTATTAAAAGATGAACAAGTTGTGGTGCCGTTTCGAGACGCGTCTTTGACGATAGGCTTTTGTCATATAGTTGCCTGGGCAGCCCCAAAAGTGAACTCCCTTCGAAAAAAAGTTTTCTTCTGCCTCGGACTGACTTTCCACCGTGGCTTCGCCCGTCCTTTGTTAGTTCGCCTTTAGTTCGTCTATAGTTCCTCGTTTCTGAGACGAAGAACTAACGGCATTGTTTTGACGATGTGGTTGGCATACGGCGAGTTGATACAGCATGGAAAAACTCGGTGCTGTGTGCAAATATACTAGTGTATTCAAAATGAGTCTAATGGCTCCACGGCTCCATGCCTTAAAAATGTTGGGGAGGAAACTGATTGGGGGCATCGGCACTGGATTGGGGCAGTACGGTATGCGCTCAGATGCTCATTCGTCTGATGGAGTGGAGCTTGTGGGTGAGTTGGCGGGTGATGGGGTTGCGGTTGAGGCTGCCACGGGGGCTGTCGTTGACGATGCCCTCGGGGGTGAGGGTGTCGATGCGCACCTGGCCGGAGGCGTGGATGATTTTGCCTTCGCCCAGGTAGATGCCCACATGGATGATGTTGCCGCGGTCGTTGCTGAAAAAGCACAGGTCGTCGCGACGGGCCTCGGCAAGGGTGGCCACCTTTGTGCCTTGCGTGGCCTGCTGCGAGGCGTCGCGCAGAAGGCGTATGCCGCAGGCTTTGAAACAGACCTGGGTGAGCCCCGAACAGTCGATGCCCATCCGTGTGCGTCCGCCCCAGAGGTAGGGGGCACCGAGGTACTGCTGTTCGGCCACGGAGGCAGGGCTGTCGGCGGCTGGCAGGGTGTGCTCGGAGGCGGCATGGCAGGGGTCGAGGGGCTGCCATTGCTTGTTGTCCACCCACCCCTCGTAGCCGTCGTAGTGGCAGCGAATGTAGGACCAAAGGGGTTGACGGTCTAGGATGTCGAAAGTGTCGCCCTGCAGCAGTTGGTTGACCATCTCGGCTCGGTCGGAGGGTTGGCTGCGCAAGGGCACGGCGCTGAGGAAACAGTAGGCTTGCATGGGTTGGGGAGGAGGGTTAGAGTTTGCCGCGCTCGACGGAAATGACGATGCGCTCGATGAGGTTGTCCTCTTTGTTGTGCTTGGGGTCGTAGCTGGCTTTGAGGTTGTAACCGAAGAGACGGGCGAAGGTCTGGTAGACGCCGGCGCGCAGCTTTCCGCGTAGTTCGTTGACCAGTACGTAGGAGGTACGCCCCGTTTCTCGGTCGATGAGCTTGAGCAGTACTTTGCCCTGCGAGATGGTGCAGTCTTTGAGCTCGTCGCTATAGTCGGCCAGGAGGGTCTTCTCGGCCGCCTTGATGGCTTCCTTGCGCTGCTTTTTGGGCAATTGGGCCACTTCGCGTTCCAGTTGGTCGAGGCGTTGTTTGCCTATCTTGGCGTAGGGGAGCATTTTTTTGACGTTGCGGATGAGTTTTTGGTTCTTGCGGATTTCTAAATCGGAAAGCAGGGAGGCGGATTCGAGTATGTTTACCTCTTTGAGGTGGTAGTAGGGAACCGTGTCGCCGTCCAGGATGGAGCCGAAACGGACTTTGCGCTCGGCAACGATTTGGCCTTGAAGCGGTAGGGCGGTTGCGAGGAGCAGAAGGTATATGGCTACCGAGAGGGTTCTTTTCATAACAGTCTTCATATTTTTCTTCAATAACTCAAAAATGTCATTTTTATTTTGTATTTTTGCACCATGAAAAATACTTTGGCCGATTTTAACTTTTTTTACGCCATTTTGCGTCCCTTGGTGGACTATGGCACTTGGAATCACTACCGTAGGGTGACAGTCAGGGGGCGGGAGAATCTGCCCGAAAACGAGGCCTATATTATTGCTCCCTGCCATCAGAATGCTTTGATGGATGCCTTGCTGATACTGCTGGTGAAGCCGCGGCCGATTGCTTTCCTGGCCCGTGCCGATATCTTTCAGAAGAAGGCTCAGGCGAAGGCTTTGAACTTTCTGCGCATAGGCCCGGTGTACCGCATTCGGGACGGCCGGGACCAGCTGTCGCGCAACGCCGAGGTGTTCAAGAATTCGCGCGAGGTGTTGGAGAAGGGGGTGCCGCTGTGCCTCATGGCCGAGGGTACGCACAACGACAAGCACCAGATGCTGCCCTTGGTGAAGGGTATGTTCCGCATAGCCTGCGGCACACAGAAGGAGTTGGGCGACAAGCCGCTGTTTATTGTGCCTGTGGGCATTGACTATGACGATTATGAGGATGTGTACCACAATGTGTGTCTGAATATAGGCAAGCCGATTGACGTCCGGCCTTTCATGGCTGAGTACGATACGAATGAGCCCGTTGCTTTGAATCAGATGCGGGAGGCTTTGGCCGCGGCTTTGGGCAGCCAGATGCACAACGTGTCGTCGCGTGACCATTACGAGGATGAATACGCCTACTGCCACCTGAAAACCCAGGAAACCTTGAAAGCATTGCGGCTGAAGAATGACCCCTGGGGTCGCTTCATGGCGCGAAAGCATATTAGCGAGCAGATTGCCCAGATGACGGAGGAGGAGCGCGCTCCTCTTTATGCCGAGGGGGCTGCTTTTGCCGCCGACTTGAAACGCAGGGGAGTGCCGCTGTGGTTTGCCTCGAAAGGCTGGAATTGGGGCAAGGGGCTGCTCTCGTTGCTGACGGTGGCCTTGACGGTGTGGGCTATCGTACCTATCTGGAATTATTGGCTGCTGAGCAATCTGATTGTCTACTTGCCTACACACCTCATTACTAAGTCTAAGATTAAGGACCCCCAGTTCCGCAGTTCGGTGAATTTCGGCATAAGGCTTTTTGCCACGTTTCTCTATATGATTGTGGCCTTTGTTGTATTCCTTTGCACCAAAGGGCTTTGGGTGGCCTTGGGAGTGCTGGCGCTGGGCATTGCCAGCATCCACGTCACTCCGCGGCTGCTGATGCTGCTGAGGGATGTGTGGTACGGAATGAAATAGGAGGGTCTAGGTTTCTTCCTGCGGAAGGCAGAAGTGCATGGGATGCAGTTGGCCCACGCTAAAGGTCTTTAGGAATTGGAAGAGGCCGCGCAGCATTTCCTGTTCCAGCCGTGGGTCCACAGGAATCATGGCGTGGTCGATGTGGGAAAAGTCCTTCCGGATGTCGCGTAGGGTGGAGAGGTAGAGTTTCTCCATTTGGTTCAGCGAGACTTTCACGCGGTCGGCATCGGGGTTGTCCTCATCGGTGAAGTACCAGTTGTTGTTGTCGCCGGCGTGGTAGAGGGCTGTTCCGTCGCGCAGCACTGTGACTGTGCTGACACCCACGTCGGTTGAACGGTAGGCGTGAAGCACGAAATGGGGTGTCTCGACTACTTCGCCAAATCGCAGCACTGCCAGCGGGAGGCTCTTGTCGATCCGACGGCGTCGAACCGTGTCGTATGAGGGGAGCAGATGCCACTGCTGGTGTTGTTGGCACCATTCGGGGATGTCGGGGTTGAAATGGTCCTCGTGGAAATGGGATATGGCAAAGTAGACCGCTTTTTTCTGGGCCAAAGCCTCGTCAAGAAGAGGCTGTAGCCGCCCCTTGGGGTCGCGCCAATAGTCGTAGACTAGGAGGAACGAGGGGTCGCTGTAGGCAAAACAGCTGTGGTGGATATAGGTGAGTGGCATTAGGAAAATGTGGCGCGGGGAACGAAGTCTATCATGATGCTCTGCTCGTCGAAGTGGATGTCCTGCAGCGTGATGTTGTCGAACATGGACGAGAGGTTGGGGTTGCTGCCTAGGGAGAGTTTGAGTTTGTTTCCGTCGAAAAGTTCTACCATGTTGGCGTTGGGTTTTTGCTGCTGAGCCTGGGTGATTGCTGCGCGCAGCATGTATTCGATGCCCGCTCCGCCGCCAAAAGAGAGAATGACGTCGGAACCCTGTACCCGCTCTACGTTAATGTCGATGCCTACAGAGCCCATCAGGGGCACTTTATGGCTGATGCGGACGGTGTGGGGGCCGCCAAAACAGAGGGGCAGTTCTTTGCCCGATTTCTCGGCGATGAGGTGTTCTACTTCGTGGTAGGTCAGTTTCAGTTGCATGAGGTTCTAATTTTTAATGTGGTTATATCAATTTCTGTGCCAGGCCTAACCGTTGTGGTATGGCTCGTGGCGCAGGATGGTGAAGGCGCGGTATAGCTGCTCTACAAAAAAAAGCCGCACCATCTGGTGGTTGAAGGTCATTTGTGAGAGCGATATTTTGTCGTGGGCGGCAGCATAGACGCTGGGTGCAAAGCCGAAGGCTCCGCCCACTACGAAGACGAGAGAGCGTACACCCGCATTCATCTGCCGCTGTAGGTACTCGGCGAAGCCCACGGAGGTGTGCTCTTTTCCGTGTTCGTCCAAAAGTACTACGCGGTCGGCTCCTTGCAGCTTTTTCAGCAGGAGGGCTGCCTCGCGCTCTTTGATTTCGTCGGGGCTTGCCCCTTTCTGGTCTTTCAGGGCTGGGATTACCTCTATGTCGAAGCGGACATAGTGTTTCAGTCGTTTGCAGTATTCGTCGATGCCTGCTTGGAGGTAGGCTATATCGGTCTTGGAAATGACTAGTAGCGTGATGTTCATGAGGCAGCAGGGGTGTCAATTTGCAGAATGATAAAGGGAGCCAGGAAGAGGCAACCTTTGCCTCCAATGCGCAGTATGAGGTTCAATAGGCGCGAAGGGAGGGCTTTGAAGGGGGAGCGGTGGGTGTTGTAAAAGCCTCCCGTCACCGAGAGCCGCGCACCATAGGGGGTCAGTAATTGCCTATAGGCCTTGATGGGCAGAATGCGTTCGGTCCAACTGCCTGTGGTGGGGTCGCAAGTGTTGTAGAGGTCGACGGCGGGGGCAGGTGTTTTCGATACCACGGCTTTAATGAGGTCGTCATAGCGGAGTCCGCGAGTGTGCTCGGCCCAGTAGTCTAGCTCTTGGGCAGATAACTGGGGCAGGTGCTCGGCCAGGTATTGGCGGCGAAGCTGGCAGAATCCGGGCTGGCCGTTACGCCCGTGTTCGTCTGAGCGCATCACGCGGTGGAGTCGGCGGACCACATGGGGGTTATAGGGGGTGGAGCCGGTGGTGAAAAGCATGGGCATGGGCGCGATGGCATAGAGGTCGGCAAAGAAAGTGTCGAGGCGATAGATATGCTCTATCACGTCCATGCCGAGGAGGCCGTCGGGACGGATTGCGTTTTGCTGGCACCAGTGGCGGAGGGTTGCTGCATCGCCCTGCAGGATGACGTCCGGCCCGTAGCCAAGGCATTGCCTGACGGCTGTGACGGCGGAGGCTGCCTGGGGGTTGAAGTCGATGTAGATGACCCGGGCAAACCCACGCTCCTTCAGCAGGCAGGAGAGGAAGCCGTGGCCGCCACCGTAGTCGACGACGGTGAGTTGGCTGGGTTGGCGACGGAGGGTTGAGAGCAGTATAGAGATGCAGCGGTCGTAAATCTGAAGGTAGTAGTCGAGATTGGGCAGCAACCGCAGGATGTAGTTCCGGCTGTAGTCGCTGATGTCTAGTGAGAAGTAGTCGATATGGCGGAGGTCGTCGCGTATCATAGTTTCTTTTTTATCAAAGCGCGCAGGAGGGGGTTGGGGCAGCGGGTGAGTTGGAAATAGGTGGTGGGTTGGGCGCCGTAGAGGCTGTAGGAATAGGCTATGCTAGGGACCATGCTTCCTTCGAAGTCGAAGCTGCGGGTGAGGGAAGAGAGTTTTGCTATCATCTGCCAGAAGAGCAGGGGGGAGGCTCCGTTGGGGTGCCCCTCGGGATGGAGGGCAGAGAGGAGGGAATAGGCGCAACGGCTGTCGTAGGCCACAAACCGGGCGGCCCTGAGAATGCCATGGTCGTCCTGTAGCCCTAGCAAGAGCCCTTGATTCCGTTGCTGTGCGGTTCCGATTACCCGCGTCATGAATTCGGATGAAAGGAGGTCTTTCTCGCCGCGCGACTGCCAGTAGCGCGTGTGGAAGGCGGCAAAATCGGCCGGCGAGAGTTCGACGGGGTGCAGAAGGTGCTCGCAATGACGTATCTGCCGTTGCCGGTGGCGCTTGTCGAAATGGGCAAATACCTGTTGGGGGTCGCCGATGTCTTCAATGCGGTAGGTGATGCGGGGTGTGGAACGGTAGCCTTCCCAACCATTGAGCACGGTGACGCTGGGGGCAAAGTTTTGGTTGAAAAGGGTTAGTCGGAGTTTCCGGAAGTGGTTGCAGAGTTGGCGAGTGGCGTGGGTTTGGTCGCAATCTGTACGGAACCAAGGCCCGCTGTATTGAGTCAGCTGTGGCTGTAAAACATAGCGCAGCCCCATTTTGGACCCAATGAGATAGGGCATGGCGGCCGATATGTTGCCCTGTCGGTCCAGGGCCAAGGCCACGTCCCACTGCTTGCCGTGGCATACGGTGTCCATCCACCAATATTGCAAAAACAGAGGGATGTTGTGTCCCTCTGTTTCGCATAAAGTTTTGTATAGTTCTTTACTATTCATTTCGGTCGGGGCAAATGTCTAAAGCAGCGAATGGTTGTGGGCGTTGGCCACACTGAATCCGACCCGACTATTGTATCTTCACAGTTACGCGATTGTTGGCTGAGCGGCCGCTGAGTGTGTTGTTGTCGCCTACAGGGTCGTCCTCGCCACGGGCGATAATCTCGATGCGGTGTTCGTCAATGCCGCGTTTCATCAAGGCTTTCTTAATTTCTACGGCGCGCTGACGCGAGAGCCCCATATTGTAGGCCTCGGTTCCCACGTTGTCGCAGTAGCCGGTCAGGAGCACTTCCAGCCCTTTCTCCTGCTTTAGGTAGTTTGCCAGGTCGTCCAATTCGGGAATGTAGGAAGCCTGGATAGTGGCATCGTTGGAGAAAAACTTGATTTCGGCAAACGAACGTGCGTCTTTAGCGGCACTGGGCAGAAGGTCGATTTTTTTAGAGCTGAAGTCGCAGATGATACCCACACGGATGAGAGGGTCATCGGGCTGGGGCTGGTTGTAGTAGTCCTCGCCTTTCCAGTAGCGCCAGTCTACCTCGGCCACCTTATAAGAGATTTTATTTTTCATTTCCAGCTCGATAAGGATGTCGCGGAAATAGTCGAGCGAGATGACGGCTTCCATCTGGGCGTCGGCAATCAGCTCGTCGCGTTCGTCCTGGTCGGTGACGGAGGGGTTGATGGCAAATACCGCGCACATGTGCATCGGTATGCGGCCAGCGCTGCGCAGGTAGTCCATCACGGGGTCGAAATTGCCCCAGTCGCGCTGGTCGTCGCGCAGCCATTTTAACGGGCGGAAATTATTGTAGTTGTAGTCTACGAAATAGAATTTCTTGCCGTCGAAGGCAGTGAATTTCCACACCGTGTCGTAGGCCGATTCGCGCACCTTATGCTTTCCCCCTTCATCGATGATGGGTTCAACCTTCTTTCCCTTCTTAGTGTTAGGCAGGGTCACCTGTTCATATAGGCCGCCGGGGGTAGGATGCCAGTTGGTATCGGCCTTGCTGCGTAGCCAGAGGCGTTTGTTATTGCCTTCGCGGGCAATTTCGGTGGTCGGTTTCTTCTTAAGATACTGTGCTTGCACGTTGGCTGCCGGAAAGGCCACTAGGACGGCAAGCAGGACTATCAAGAGATGTTTCTTCATCGTATTGTGATTTCTTTTTGGGTTAGTAACGCAAAAAAACTTTTTTTATTGTTGGGGGTCGGTAATAGTTCCGTTTTCGCATACCAAAATGCGCGACTGGTATTTATCTATCATCATGAAGTCATGTGACGAAATCAGCATCGTCGTGCCTGTCTGCCGGTTGATGTCCACCAGCAACTGCATAATGTCCGACGAGGTCTTGGGGTCCAAATTGCCTGTCGGCTCGTCGGCTAGGAGCAGGGCGGGATTGTTAATCAGTGCGCGGGCGATGCCGACGCGCTGCTGTTCGCCCTCCGAGAGCCCCGTGACGCGGGCATCGGCCTTGTCGGCAATGCCCACGGCGGCCAGTGTCTTTTCGATTTGGGTCTCGATGTCAGCATTTTTCCATCCGGTGGCCTTCAGCACAAAGGCCAGGTTGTCGTGCACGTTGCGGTCCCTCAAGAGGCGGAAGTTCTGGAAGACAATGCCAATGCGGCGACGCAGCAGGGGAATCTGGCGGCGTTTGAGGTGCACCAAGTCAAAATCGCACACATGGGCCTCCCCTGCGTCAATCTCGCGGTCGGCATAGAGAGTGCGCAGCAGCGAAGTCTTGCCTGCGCCGCTCTTGCCAATGAGGTAGACGAACTCACCGGGGTTGATACAGAGGTTCACGTGAGTCAGTAGCGGCCCCTCTTCGTGGCTGATAGTAACGTCTTTAAGTGATATGATAGGGGTATCCATAAACGCATTATTTCAAAATGCAAAAGTACTACTTTTTTTCTATACTTTTTACATTATTGTACTTTTTTTTAAACGCGACTTTGTTTACAGGCATTGTCATGGCAATGCGGTGTCACGGCGTGTGGAATCTTTTTCCTGGCCCGCCAACCATTTTGTGAAAAAACAAACCAAACTGGTGGGTAATGGAACAGAAAGGGAATGCCGCATCTGCTATCCGCGGGACCAGAAGCGGGGGACGAAGAGGATGAGGAGGGTGAGGCATTCGAGGCGGCCCATGAGCATCAGGAGGGTGCAGATGAGTTTGCCCACGGTGGTGAATCCCACATAGCAGCCGAATCCGCCCGAAGTACCAAGGCCGGGACCATAACTGGTGGTGCAGGCAATGGCCGCACCGATGGATTCGGTGGCGTTGATGCCGCTGAGCATGAGCAACATGATGCCCACAAAGATGACAGCCGCATAAACCAAGAAGATGACCATCACGTTGGTGATAATATCCTCAGAGACGGGTTTCCGGTTGAGCCGGACGGGATTGACCGAACGGGGATGGAGGCGGTCGCGCAATATCTTGCGCACGTTGCGCAGCAGGATAAGCACCCGCATGGTTTTCAGGCCACCGGTGGTGGCACCGGCCATGCCGCCGCAGAGCATCAGCACCACAAAAAGAAACGTAATGGGCACCCACCATTGCGAGGTGTCCGCCACCAGCGACCCCGTCGTGGTGAGCACACTAATGGTCTGCACCACACCGCACCGCAGGGCATCGGACCAACTGTAGCCCATGCGCAGTGCCAACGCCAACACCACAAAGAGGGCTCCCAGGAGGAAGGTGGCAAGGTAGCAACGGATCTGGTCGTGCTTGCCCTCTAGGCGGTTCCACTGGAGGGTGAGGAAGTAGTAGAGCATAGAGAAGTTGATGCCGCTGAAGAGCATAATGAGCGCCACGATATACTGCTGGGCGTGGGTGAGGTGTTCGAGACTGTTGTTATAGATGGAAAAACCGCCGGAGGAGATATTGGTGAAGGTGATGTTAACCGCGTCCCACACGTGGAGGCCGCTCTTCCACAGCACCAGAATGAAGAGCCCGGTGAGGAGGATATAGACCCCAAGGGTGTGGCGGACGGTGGCCCCCATGGAGGTGGTCTGTTTGCCCGTGTTGTCGGCGCCCGAGGCCTCGGCCGTGTAGAGGCTGTACTTATTAATGCCCATGGAGGGCACCAGCGCCAGCACCAGCAGCACGATGCCGAAACCGCCAAACCACTGCGTCATGCTGCGCCACAGGAGGATGGAAGCGGGCAGCCACTCCACTGCCGAGAAAATGGTGGCTCCGGTGGAAGTGGTGCCCGAGGTGGACTCGAACAGGGCGTCGGCAAACGAGGTGGTCACACCCGTGGCCAGGTAGGGCAACGTGCCGAAGAGCGAAAGCACCACCCACATCAGCACCACCAGCAAATAGGCCATGCGCTTGTCGGTGATGCGGCGGGCCTCGCGGAAGGTGACGGCCAGCAGGAGGCCGACGCAAAGGGTGAACAGCCCCGAGGCTGTGATGGCGGGCCACGTGCCATCGGCGAAATGGAACGCAGGTATCAGGCAGGAGAGTATCAGCGCCCCCTCCACTACCAGCATAATGCCCAGGAACCTTAATATGTACTTGACTTGTGAGATATTGCGATGGTATTAGTGTTGACTAACGATTTGACATACTGACGAATCATCCCCGCTTCCAATAGGCGGGGGAGAAAATAGCTATGAGGGCAAAGAGCTCTATCCGCCCCGCCACCATCAGCACGGCCAACGTCCACTTGGCCAGATGTGGCAGGGAGGCGTAGTCAAGGGCTCCGCCCAGGTTGTTGATAAGGGGCGAGGGCCCGAGGTTGCTTATATTGGCGGCCGCCATGCAGATGGCGTTAGGAATGGAGCAGTCGCACAGCGTGAGCACAAAGGCCCCGATGATGATGAAAGCCAGGTAGAGGAAGACGAAGGCGAATATCTTGTTGATATAGTCGTCTTCCACCACCTTGCGGTTCACCTTTACGCAGGTGACCGCGTTGGGGTGTATCATGTGGGTGAAGTAGTTCCCGATGTACTTATAGAGGGCTATGGCCCGGAAAATCTTGATGCCGCCGCCTGTCGAACCTGCCGAGGCCCCCATAAGGATGAGCAGGAAGGTGAGCACACTCACCAGGAAGGACCAGTGCTGTGGTTTGGGCAGGTAGTAGCCGCACGACGACATGGTGGAGGCTATGTGGAAAATGCTGTAGGAGAGCGACGAAAGGAAGTCGTTCCCCGCCGAAGTGAAGGCCGCGGCACTCGTCAGCACCATCAACGCAAAAATGCCCAGGTAGGTCCATAGCTCCTCGTCGCGGCCGTACTCGCGCCACTTCAGGGTGAACAGATAGTAAAGCTGCGCCAGGCTGATGCCGCTCAGTATCATAAACACCGTCACCACTATCAGGCTGCCCCTGCCCAGCGCGATGATGCCCGCGCTGTTGGGCACAAATCCGCCTGTGGACACCGTGCTGAAGGCCAGACAGAGCGACTCGAACACCGAGGTGCCGTCCACCATCAGCAGCGCCATCATGCCCACGGTGAGGATAGTGTAGATGGTGAACAGCCGGGTGACGCTCTTGGCCAGGCGGGGGTGGAGCTTGCGCTGGCGTGTGCCGGAGAACTCGGCCTCGTACAACTGCTCCCCTCCGATGCCCAGTTTGCGCAGGATGGCCACCACAAAGAGCATGAACCCTATGCCCCCAATCCATTGGGTGAACGAGCGGTAGACCAGTAGGCTCTGGGGCAGCTCCTCGGGGCGCGAAAGGATGGAGGAACCCGTGGTGGTGAAACCGCTAAAGGATTCGAAAAGGGCGTCGGTGAACGTACCTATGGTGCCCGTAATGAGGTAGGGCAGTGTGCCGCACAGCGGCACCGTAATCCAGATGATGGAGGTAAACCAATAGCTCTCCATCTCCTTGAGGTCGTAAGTGGCGTTGTGGCCCACTATGTTGCGCAGGAAAAGACCCATCATGAGAATGAGCATGGCCGACACCAAAAGCGAGAACTGCGCCCCGTCCTGGTAGAGGAGCGACACTGCCAGGGGCAGCACCATGCTGGCCGCCATGTACACCAGCAGCATGCCCGTGAGCCGCGCGATGAGGCGGAAGTTGAACCTCCGCAGCCCCAACCGCTCGGTGGGCCAATCCTCTCTCTTGCTGTGTGTCCTCATGCTCACTGGCCGTAAGGGGGTTATTCGAACAGCCGCGCCACCTTGTCCATCACCTTGGGCAGGGCGAAGACGATGACCTTGTCTTTGGCCTCAATCTGCGTGTCGCGGGTGGGCAGGATGCTCTGGTTGCCGCGGATGATGCCGCCGATGGTAGAGCCCTGCGGCAGGGCGAGTTCGCGTATGGTGTGGCGGGTGGCGGGGGCGCGTTTGCCCACGTTGAACTCAACCAGCTCGGCGTTGGTGCCGCTCAGCCATTTGCTGCGCACGGCGTCGCCCTTGACGATGAAACGCGAGATGTAGCTGGCCGTGATAAGTTTCTTATTGATGATAGTGTCTATGCCTATGTCCTGCGAGAGGCTGATAAAGCCCGTGTTCTCCACCAGGGCAATGGTGCGGTGGACCCCCAGCTTCTTGGCATGGAGGCAGGTGAGGATGTTGGTCTCGGACGAGTCGGTCACCGAAATGAAGGCATCGGTGTTTTGCAGACCCTCTTCCTTCAGCAGCTCTATGTCGGTGGCGTCGCCGTTGATGATCAGAGTCTTGTTGAGCAGGCTGGCGGCCTCGTCACAGCGTGTTTTCGACTCTTCGAAAAGCGTTATGTGTATCTTGTCCTCCAGCGTCTGGGCAGCAAAACGCCCTATGCGCCCGGCGCCGACAATCATGGCCTTGTTGATGCTCACGTCGGTTTTGCCGGCCACGCGTTTAATAGTGTCAAACTGGTTGGGGCGGCTGATGAGGTACACTAGGTCGCCCTGTTGAAAGGTGGTGTCGAGATGGGGAAAGACGGTCTGTCCGTTGCGCAGCAGCGCCACGATGCGCACGTGCAGGTTGTTGTAGTTCTGTATGAGTTCCTTCACGCTGTGGCCTGCCACCGGCGAGTCGGCTTCGAGGTGAATGAGGTACATGGTGAGCAGCCCGCTCGAGAAATCGAAAAACTCCGTGGCCACCGAGTTGTCGATAAGATTGGTAATCTCCTTGGCGGCAATGCGTTCGGGGCACACCATCTCGTCCACGCCCAGGTCGCGCAGCATGTCGCGGTGGCGCGGGTAGAGCAGCTCGGTGTTGCTGATGCGGGCCACGGTTTTCTTTGCACGGAGCTTCTTGGCCAGCACACAGCTCATGAGGTTGATGCTCTCGTCGTGCAGCACGGCCAAAAAAAGGTCGCAGTCGCCCACATTGGCGTCGGCCAAAACCTTGGGCGAAGTGGACGAACCCGCTATTGTCATCAGGTCCGAATCCTTCTCCAGCCGTTTCAATAACTCGGAATTGGGGTCCACCACGGTGATGTTGTGGTCCAATTCGGTAAGCGATTTGGCAAGGTAAAACCCAACCTCGCCGTCACCTGCAATGATTATGTTCATCTTTTCTCGCTCAAAAAATTAAGGTGCAAAAATACAAAAAAAATTCCATTACTGAACAAAAAATAATGTCGGTCCCCGTCACCCTCCCCCTCGCCGCCGCTTCCAAGCGCCGTCCGAACCGCTTCAGCAGCCTGCCCGTTCCTCCCCGCCACCTCCCCCCTTTCTTCGCTTTTTATTTTGCATTTTGTTTGTATTTAGTTTGCATTTAGTTTATGGTTGAAAAACTAAATGCAAATAAAAACTAAACTAAGCGTTGGAGAAAAAGCGGACGAAGGGAGGGGATGGGGCGGCGGTTCGGCCGCGGCAGGAAAGGGGTTGGAAGGCGGCTGGCTGAAAGCGCCCGAAGGGCTGGCGGGGACGGACCGGAAGGTAGGAATGAAAAAATAATGTTGGTATTCTAAAAAAATGTCGTATATTTGCATTTTTAATAAGGAATAAAAAATGGAAATAACACGCACATTCGACCTGTTGGACTACCTTTTGGAGCAATTCCCTGAGAAAGAGGATGTTCTATGCGCAAAAGAGAAAGGGGAGTGGGTTAAATACAGTTCCAGAAAGTACTACGATATTGCCCATTATATGGCTTGCGGACTCTTGGAAATGGGTCTGAAGCCCGGCGACAAGATTATTACCATGACGGCCAACTGCCCCGAATGGAACTTCACCGACATGGCTTGCGCCCTCACCGGCGTTATTCACGTGCCCATATATCCCACCCTGAGTGTGGAGAACTATATGCACATCATCCGCCACAGCGAGGCGCAGTATATGTTCATCAGCAACCATATCATGCTCCGCCGTGTGGCTCCCGCGTTGGAGAAGTTGGAGAACGCCCCCAAGGTGTACACGCTGGAGAAGATTGATGGCTATCCCCGCACGTTCGACATTCTGAAGCTGGGCATCAGCAGCAAGGATAAGAACGCCCCCCGTCTGGCACAGCTGAAGGAGGCCATACGTCCGGAGGACTGCGCCACGCTCATCTACACCTCGGGCACCACGGGCGACCCCAAGGGGGTGATGCTCTCGCACCGCAACCTTTGCAGCAATTTCCTCGCTCATGCCAAGGTGAACTATATGCCGGCCGGCTCCAAGGCCCTCAGCTTCCTGCCCCTGAACCATATCTACGAGCGCAGCATGAACTACCACTATCAGTTCCGCGGCGTGGGCATCTACTATGCCGAGAACATGGGCACCATCCAGCAGAATATGCAGGAGCTGCATGCCGACGGTTTCTGTGCCGTGCCCCGTGTGCTGGAGATGGTGTATGACAAACTTTATGCCGCCGGGAAGGACTATAAGGGTATCAAGAAGAAAATCTACGACCGCGCTTTTGTCCATGGCTCACGCTGGGACTACTCCAACCTGCAGCGGATGCAGCTCTTCTACCAGCTGTCGCAGTGGTTCTACGACCGCATGGTTTACCGCCACTGGCGCGAGAAGTTCGGCGGCCATGAGCTCTGCGTCATCACCGGCTCGAGCAGCATTCAGCCCAAGATGCTGCGCACTTTTGCCGCCGCGGGCATCTATATTCATGAGGGCTACGGCCTCTCCGAGACGTCGCCCGTGATAGCGGTGAACAATCCGGCTAAGAATTGGGTGAAGATTGGCACCGTGGGCCCCATACTGGAAGGGGTGGAGGTGAAGTTTGCCGAGGATGGTGAAATCCTCACCCGTGGACCCCACGTCATGATGGGCTACTATAAAGACCCTGAATATACAGCCCAGGTGATTGACAGTGAAGGATGGTTCCACACCGGCGACGTGGGCGAGATGGTGGGCACCGGCATCGGCGGCCCCAAGTATCTGCGCATCACAGACCGTAAGAAGGATATTTTCAAACTCTCGGCCGGCAAGTACATCGCCCCGCAACTGTTGGAGAATAAGCTGCGCGAGTCGGAGTATATTGAGCAGGTGATGGTGGTAGGCGAAAACGAGAAGAGCGCCTCCGCTATCATTTCGCCCAATTTCAACACACTGCATTACTGGGCACTGAAGCATCACCTGCACTACCGCGACAACGTCACCCTGCTGACCCTGCCCGAGGTGAAAGAAAAATATCGCGAAGTGATTGCCGAGAGCAACCGCGACTTTGCTGCCCACGAGCAGATTAAGAATTTCCGGCTGGTGGCCGACGAGTGGACCGCCAATAACGGCTTGCTGTCCCCCACGCTTAAAATACGGCGCAAGGTGCTTATGGAGAAGTATAAGAACCTGATAGCCGAAATCTACGGCAACGAGACCTCTTCGGGCAACCCCATCCTTTCGGCCTTCCGTAATGTGGAGCTGCCCACTTTTGGTTTTGGCAAGAAGAAACAGGATTGAGCCCCAGCTTAGATCTTCGGCGGCCTATAATAAATAAGGCTCTAGTTTGATAAAAGACTGATTTTTAGCAGCCTCGAAGAGGCTGAATCTCAATAACCCCATACTAAGCGACCAACGGGAGCGCAGTGTGGGG
>Ga0247611_10002881_pt1 | contig 26623 bp, 17 predicted proteins | sample 177DNAGHGhighgp2_FD_192422 | JGI IMG/M metagenome (GOLD analysis project Ga0247611, IMG submission 192422) | Sheep rumen microbial communities from Palmerston North, Manawatu-Wanganui, New Zealand - 1770 DNA GHGhigh gp2 | ecosystem: Host-associated > Mammals > Digestive system > Stomach > Rumen... | reverse complement strand
TGCCGGAGACCTCGGCCTACACGCCCACGAGCATCAAGGAGCTGAAGGCCGCCGACCCGCTGGAGGGGCTGACGCTGATGCAGCCGCCAACGGCAAACAACATGGGGACGGCCAACCTGAGCTACCCAATAGAAATCCCCGCCGGGCGGCAAGGCATGCAGCCCAATCTTGCGTTGACCTACAGCAGCGGCGGCGGCAACGGCTGGCTCGGCGTGGGCTGGGACATCTCCATCCCCTCCATCACCGTGGAGACGAGATGGGGTGTGCCGAGATACCGTACCGCTTGGGAAAGCGAAGTCTATTTGTATGAGGGCGAGCAATTAGTGACCAAGGACAACGTTACGGGTGAGTTCCGAAAATTGGCTCATCGTACTAATGACACGCTGAGTATCGGCAGATTATCTGGTAATATTCAACACTTTCCCCGAAAAAATGAAGCTTTCGACAGTATTGTACGGCATGGAACGGGCCCTGACAACTACTGGTGGACGGTGACGCACAAGAACGGCGTGACGGACTACTACGGCAAGTACGCCTCGGACAACGGAGTGAACAACAGCTGCGTGCTGGACGATCCGGCTACGGGCAATATCGCACGGTGGATGCTTGCGGAGAGCAAGGATGCCTACGGCAACAGCGTGCGTTATCATTATGCGAAGGTGATGAGCGGAAGCGTTGATACCACAGGGAGCGCCAACAGGGGTGTACAAATATATCCTGACTATATTGACTATACGGGGTATGGCACGGACAACGGGACGTATTCGGTGCGGTTCAACAGGAAGGATGGGAGGACTGATGTCATCACAAGCGGACGTTACGGATTCAGGGAGGTCACCGCCTCCACCCTGTGCAATGTGGAAGTTCTGTGCTTAGGTTCAATGATACGCAAGTATTTTTTTGTGACCGAAAACATTAGGGAGAGTGGGTTCAGAACCCGTCTTACCGACCTTGTTCAGCAGGATCCGCCTTATGAGCATGATATAGACTGCGACAGCGTCCTGAACCCCACATATTGGCGTGACGGTCATGAGTTTGACTGCAGTTACGCTTTCGCAAAACTCAATCTGACAAGAACCAATTTTGAGTATTTCGACTATCCTGACAAGGACTCGTTATTCGGGGCACCTGAAACCATTACATTTACGGGTGACATGGTCGGATCCTCTTTTGAGGGTGGCGGTTCGGCCACCGCATTAGGTGCCACTTCAAGCAAGGGCTGGAGTGCGGGTGGCACGGTGTGTGTGGGTTTGGGAGCGACTGTCTGGTGTTCAGATAACAGCGTGGGCGGCAATTTCAGTTATTCTCGTTCCAGAAGCAAGGGGCTTCTCACTCTGATCGACCTTGACGGTGACGGTCTGGCGGACAAGGTGTTCAAAGTCAACGGTAAGGTGTACTATCGCCGGTGCATCCCAAATGGCGAATACAGTTTCGGATACGGTCCTGAAACGCTTTTGGCAGGTGTGACTGATTTTTTGGATGTTGTGGGGAATACCCCGTCCTTTGGTGTGCAGGGACATTTCGGGAAGTTCAATGTGAATGCGGGATTACCCGTGTCCGTTTCGGACACGAGGGTGTATTTCTCCGATGTCAACGGTGACGGGTTGCCGGACATCGTCACGGATAGGGGCGTCCTGTTCAACAATACGGGAGACGACGGAGATGTTTCATTCGTCCCATGGCAGACGCTGGCCCGACCCAACCCTGCGGACCAGTCAGAGAACACCTTGGTCGTCACCTCCTCGTCCGGCGGATGCGGAGGCATCATCTACGACGGGGAAGTCAATGGGGACATTCTGTGCAAGGTCTACAGGTTTGATACCCTGTATGTACCTGAATCAAAACTGTTTGATGCCATCGACAGTCTGCAACAACTGGGTTATGAAGTCACGGACTATACGGATACGGGGGTCACATACTGCAAATCCGACACGGCTGTCACCTATTGCACAACCGATACAGGCGAACCCGATCTGGATGCTGTACGGGTGTGGGTGGCCCCGCACGATGGAACTGTCCATGTCTCCTCCACGGTCACTGTGATTGAGGACAATTCCGAGTCTGCGATTCAGAGCAGGCGGCACGATGGTGTGGTTTTCTCCATCCAGCATGAATCGGGGGTACATACAGATCGGTACGCTCTGGCCTCGAACTCTGCAATAGTGCTTTCGAGGGATACGATTGCCGCTGGGGACATGCTGGTAACAGACACCACATTCCTTGTCCGCCAGAATGACATTCTGTTCTTCCGCCTTCAGTCTGGTGCGAACAGAACTTCCGACAGGGTGCAGGACTATGAGATGATTACCTACACATCGGGTGAGGACTACACCATATACGAATCAGACCGTGATTTCGTCCTGACGGGGAAAGGGCTGTTTCAGGCACCCAAAAAGGGGCTTGTGACTATAACCGGTACTCTGCATCGTAAGAACAGCTCCCAGTTGGACACTTACACGCTGAGGATTGTGAAAGACAGTGTCACAGAGTGTTCTTATACATTGACTTCCAGCATGAGCAGCATCCAAGTTAACAAATCCTTTCCGGTGGATTCTGCTGATACTGTCAAAATTGGCATCTGGCCAGGAACAGGAGGCACGGACTGGGGCAATGTATCATTCATTCCGGTCCTCCGCTTCGACTGCGATTCGTCAGACATCGATCCTGTGATAACCGAACCTGTAACACTGTACCCGCATGTGTACATGGACATCATTCATGCAAACACCGACCATCTCCGCGATTCGCTCACCCATTGGTTCGGGAAACTTTACAAGGGTTGGGGGTATTTCACTTACAACAACAATTTCACTGGCAGTGCCGGTCTGCCTATAGATGTCTCCCGCCTGATCATACCTGCCGCTGTCACCGGCGACAGCACAGGAATCACCCGCTCCTCACTCTCATCCACCATCAATGAGGCGAGATATAGTGTCGACACCACCAACACGGACACCCCCACTGCCAATTTCACCCCGGAGTCTCTTGCCTCGAACATCGACAGTCTCTACAACCCTCTGTCCGACAGCACAAGTTGGGTGCCTATGTTCCCTGATGGTGAAAGCGGGGCTTACATGGGTTTCGGCGGCATCACCGAGGTCGCATCATGGATGATGGGAAACACCCGGCATATAATCGAACTCCAGCAGGACATTGACGAGAATGAGAACGACTATGACAGTTTGGGGAACTTTGTTTCGGAGATACCCGTGTACGACGATGTTGTGCCTGTCAGCACCGACGGGCTGCCGGTAAGAACGATACGGAAAAGAAGTGTCGGTGTCACGGGAAGCGTCGGTGCCGGATTGTCCATAGGCCCCAACCTGTCCTTGTCTCTCTCCTTGGGTTCCAACACCGTGCAAAGCGACTTTCTGGATCTTAACGGTGACAGATATCCCGACATATTCGCAAAAAAAACCGTACAATACACAATGCCGTGGGGAGGACTTGAGGATGCTACATATTGCACCGGTTCGGACGACCGCCATGTGAGCCAGTCACTGACATACGCGTATGGACTGACCATCGGGGGAGGATACCCAGACCCGTATAGGGAGGAGGGAACAAATCCCCCGGACGACAGAATGTCGTTCCGAGGGGCTTCATTCTCTGGAAGCCATGTGCGCGGCGGCGACAACACTAACCTCCTGTTTATTGATGTCAACGGTGACGGACTGCCCGACAAGGTTTGGCTGGATGACAAGAAGACAGCCCTGAATACGGGTTACGGTTTCCAATCACCGGAGGTGTGGGAGATTCCGGATGTGAGGAAAGGCGCAAGCAGCAGTACTTCACTCAGCGGGGGTGCGAATTTCAGTTATAACCAATATAGTTTGGGCGGGGGTGTTGGATACAGCGGGGCTGAAAACCGCAGCAGGTCCCTGCTTTTGGACCTCAACGGTGACGGACTGCCCGACTATGCCGAATTGGACAATGCCGGCTTGAATATCCGGTACGGTCTTGGCAACGGGAAATGGTCTCTGACACCAGATATCATCCACAATATCCATAATATCGGCAGTAGCGTGACCAAAAATATGTCAAGCAGCATAGATGTCACTGTCGGATTCCCATTGGTGGCCGTGAAACTGACCGTTGGCGTACAAGTTTCCCCCCTTGACAAGAGCTTCACCCGTGACGAATGCCAAGTTGTCGATGTGAACGGTGATGGATATCCCGATATTGTGACTTCGCAGTCCGAAAGCTCCATGACGGTGAGGTATAGCATGGCAGGTAAGACCAACTTGCTGCGGCAGGTCACCAATTTCACAGGCAGCGTCATAGAGATGGACTACAACATGCCGCCCTCCAGCTATGAGAAACCACAAAGGGAATGGACGCTTAGCGAAGTGACTGTGTACGATACGATTTTTCAGCAGCATGGAAACCGGTCGCACACGCAATACACCTATGAGATGCCCCACTACGACCGCTATGAGCGCATGGACTACGGGTACAGGGTAGTGACCACGAGAGAATACGATACCGATGGAGGTGACACCCTGTACAGGTACACTATTGAGGAATACAACAACCATGACTTCGCCAAACGAGGCCGCAAGACACGTGACTGTATCTATGACGCATTTGACAACCCTTACAAGGAACACATATATGGCGATACCCTGTACGATTTTGCGGGAAGCGTGGTTTTCGACAGTGTTTGCGCACGTTCCGACATCTATGTGAAAAAGGAGGTTGACATAACCAACTGGTATGAGGGCGGGCAGTCACCGCAAGTCACTTCCATAGTGGAAAGGGAATACGACCACCGCCGAAATGTGGTGAGATACAATCATTATGGGGATACCACGCACACAGACGAGCGGTTCTGCGCTGAGATCGTATATGCCACGGGGATGCCGTACAACCTTGTCTCCCTTCCGGTCAGAATAATGGTTCGGAATGCGGCAGGAGACTTGCTGCAATGGAGGACGGCGGAGTATTACCCCACTGGAAAACTGAAATTTCTGACCGAATACAGTAGTCCTTCAGACAGTTCCCGATATGACTTCACCTACGACACATGCGGCAATCTTTCAGGTGCTGTCCTGCCATCCAATAGGAACGGCCAGCGGTTGGAATACTCATACACATACGATAGTCTGACACGCACATACCCTTCGGTGGTCAGGAACCTGTCATTCGGCCTCACCTCCACGGCGCAGTACGATTGCCGATTCGGAAAACCGACCCGTACTATTGATGCCAACGGTAACGAGATGCGGTACGGGTATGACGATATGGGCCGGCTGATTATGGTCAAGGCCCCATACGAAATAGAGAGTCTTTCCGGAGACATGTTCGGTACTGTGAACTACAGGTATTATCCCCACAATTATGGCGTGCTGGATATCTTCGGTGCGGGTTCATGCGCACAGACGCTGTCTGCCGCTTTCACGGAGTACACAGACCCTGAGCAGCAGAATCTGTCCCCCATCCGCACTATTGCAATATGCGACAATTTCGGCCGCCCCGTTCAGACAAAACGAAGTGCCGAAGTGGACGGGGACACATCACTTGTCGTGACAGGCAGGACCGTATATGACTGCTTTGGCAGGGTGGTGGAACGGCATGCCCCCTTCACTGTACCCGTGTCCTACATCGACACCATGCGGCAATATAGCGACTCCGCAACCATGCGGGAGTTCGCCGCCAAATACGACATCCTTGATCGCCAAACCAGAGAGATCCTACCTTGCGGTCATGTCACCAACACCACTTATGGTTTCGGTATTACGGGCAACAAGACACTGCTCCGCACCACAGTAACGGATGCTCAGGGGAACGTAGTAACTACGCTGAGGGGCACGATGGGGCAGGTCCTGCGGCAAGACGCCCCACTCAATACGGTGACGACATTCACTTACGACGCATTGGGCAGGTTGCTCACCTCCACCGACCCCATGAACCTCACCACCGTATACACATACGATATGTTCGGGCGGTTGATCAGTAGGACGCATCCGGATGCCGGAACCGACATATACGGGTATGAGCTATCCGGGGGAAATCTGGAATGGCATGTGAACGGGCATGGCGACACAATACGATACCAGTACGACTATAACCGGCTCACCGGCATACAGTACCCCCTCCATCCTGAAAACAATGTGCACTACACCTACGGCACATTGGCTGACACCGCGACCAATGCCGCTGGCAGGGTGATCCTTCGGGAGGACGGCAGCGGGTGGCAGGCTTTCAAGTACGGGAAACTCGGCGAGGTGACGGAGGAGACTCGCACGTTCGCCCTGCCTTATGAAACCGCACCCAGGACTTTCAAGACGCGCTTCAACTACGACTCCTTCAACAGAATACGGAGCATCACCTATCCGGACGGAGAGACGGTACGTTACAGGTACAATTGTGGCGGGGATCTGTGCGCCATGACAGGCACATATGTGAAACTGAACGACCATGCGGGACCCAGTCCGAATCTGCCTAAAGAGGGACTGGACGGTTACGGCCGAACCACCCCTGGCGGCGGCATTGTTACGGACACGACTTACACATTCCGCTATATTGACAGCATACGCTACGACAAATACGGCTCGCGGACTATGATCTGGTATGGCAATGGGACCAATGCTGAATACGGGTACGACAGTCTCCGCCGCCTGTCAACCCTGCGGGCACGAACTTCTTCGGGTGCCCTTATGCAGAAAATAACATACACATACGACACAGTGGGAAATATCAAGGCGATTTCCAATGCGGCGTTACCCGTAAACGGGATGGGCGGCCAGTATAATGCGCAGTACATATATGACAACCTGTACCGCCTCTCCTCCGCAACGGGAACATGGCATCCGCGAGGAATCCGGTTGCCGTTCAGCGTGTCAATGCGTTACATGTCCAACGGACGGATTTTCATCAAGGAAGCGGAATATTCCACATATACGGGTGGAACGGTGGCAAACCGCAGGTATGAAAACACCTATGCGTATCCGGCAGGGCGGAACACCGTCACAGCGGTGGAGGATTTGCTGGGGGGCGACAGGTATGACTTTACATGGGATGTGTGCGGCAACATGACCCGCTGGTCGTTCCGCGGCGGGAACGGCATAAGGATTGTTCGGAGTCTTGACTGGACTGAAGAGAACAGTCTGCGTAAGGTGACTGACATGGATAACTTCTCGTACTACATGTACGATGCAGACGAGGAGCGGACTTGTAAACTTGTGTGGCAGGGCAATGTACAGATAATCAACGGACGGAACATGGTTCATTACACACCGGAAGGGATTACGCTCTACGCCTCGCCCTATCTGGTGATAACGCCGCAGGGCTACACCAAACATTACTATGCCGGAGATGAGCGTGTGGCCTCGCAGGTGGGCAAGGGGTTCTTTGCAGGGTTGAATATATCACTTGCCGGAACTGCAGCCACAGCATCCAAACTGTCGGTGGCGGAACAGAGTGTGGATTTGGATCCGCGCGTTTGCAGTGCACCCACCACGCCGTTACTGGCATACTTGGACAATCTAACAGACAGAACAGACTCCTTCCCCGAAAGTTACTTTTACCATCCTGACCATTTGGGCAGCGCTTCGTGGGTGACGGACTCCGCGGGCCGTCCGGTGCAGCATCTCCAGTACCTCCCTTGGGGGGAGGATTTCGTGGACCAGAGGACCACCAATTGGCATGCCCGTTTCACCTTCTCCGCAAAAGAAAAGGACCAAGAAACCGGATTTTCTTACTTTGGTTCAAGATATTACAGCTCCGATTTGTCCATTTGGCTAAGCGTGGATCCGCAGGCCTCAAAATACCCCTCCTTATCGCCATACGTTTATTGCGCGAACAACCCCATTAAGCTGGTGGACCCGAATGGGGAGCAGTGGGAAACTGATGATGATGCTGTTCTTGCAAATAGATTAATATTAAAAGCGGAAAGATTAATTAAAAGAGCAGAAAATAAAATAGTTAAATTGCAGGGCCAAATTGAAAGGGAGCGAGAAAAAGGAAAAATAAACAATATTTCCAACAAACAAGCACTAATTGATTATTACAATACAGAAAAGTCTTATTTGCAGGATGGTGTTGATAATATCACATACATGGGCGAGACTACGGAGCACAAATTTCATTTTAATATTTCCGATAATACAAAAAGTAATGTTATTCAACGTGAAAACGGCAATTCTAAAATAATAGACATTAATGTTTATTCTGGGTATATAGAAGAAACGTCTTGGCACGAATGTGTTCATGTTGGTGATTGGTTAGCGGGAAAATACCAACATGGTTTTTCAAAGGGGGTTCTGGGCACTTTCGATGGTAATCACGGAGATGCCGAGGAACATGCATACAAATCTGAATTTTATTTTTCTACAAGAAGATTCCTGGATAAAGGAATCAATTCCCCTTCTTTAATCAACAATCAAACTTATAAATTATTTGAAAATGTCAAGTAAATTCGGAAGATTATTTTTTTATGCTATTCTCGTTCTTTTTATCCATTGTCAATCTTTTTCGCAAACAACTCTAAACACCTTTCAAAGTCCACATTACTATCTTGTTCTTTCAGAATCTGGCAATTATACTATGTCGCTGTTTTTTAGCAATATGCCTACGTTGGGTTATGAATCTCAACATACCATTAGTTTTGGCAAATACAAGAGACAGGGGAAGTTTTATGTGTTAGATGCTGATAAATCAATAATAGACAACCAAGGTGTGTGTGCTGATTATTCTGTACAATATGCCAGTTCTTTGCGAAGGGATAGCATAATTGTTTTTATTAAATCTCCTTATGAGGATGATTCTGATATTGTTAGAATTTACATGTATCAATTGACTGTACATTGTTCTGACGGGAGTATCATCAGCACATTGGATAGCATTAATAGAATCCCAATATTTTTAGATAGTTCACAATATATTTCGAAGATAGATATTATTGTCTCTTATCGTCCTGATTTTTATTCATTAGCCAATGTGTATTCATTCACACATTCTCCTTATTGCCATATCAGTCTTGATAGTATACCTTTTGACTCGAATATGATAACCCTAACAATGCCAAATTTCAAGTATTTTTCATTAACATATTTACCGTATAGAAATTACAAAGTGCAAATAATAAACAAACGCACTTTGCTGGCAAATGGAGAAATATTTCACAGGTTTGATTCAAAATATAAGATGAAACTAAGAAGGATGAATAGGAAACTACAGCGTCATCCTATATTGTGATTGTTGACTTTGAACAACTAAGAAACATGCTCCCTACGTCATTTCTTTTTTTGTAACTTTGCACCGTTAGATTTATGAGACCAACACTCACATATTGCCCTTTCTTTCCACCCTTTGCAGCAGAGTATCTTTCTGCGCGGGCACAAGCACCTCCGCACACAAAAATTCCACATACCTGGATTTTCACCTTCTCCGCAAAAGAGAAGGATACCGAGACCGGTTTTTCCTACTTTGGCTCAAGATATTACAGCAGTGATTTGAGCAACTGGCTGAGCGTGGATCCGCAGGCCTCGAAATACCCACACCAATCAAACTATGTTTATTGTAGTAATAATCCTATAAAAGTAATTGATCCTAACGGGGAAGACGAGTGGGAAGTGAATGAAACAACAGGTGTGATAAAACATTATTCAAATGATAAACCAGACAAACTATATGTGACCTCACAAGATGGGAAACGAAAGGACAATGTTGCTCCTTTAGACGTTGACAGGACTGTTATGGAATCTATGACGAGCGATGGTTCCCAGACATCATTCCGTACTATGGACAAACGTGACGAAATGAATAAGATGTTTGATTTTTTAGCAGACAACACAAATGTAGAATGGACACACATTGGTGCAAGTTTTGAGGTCGAGACCTCATCTGGAGTTGAAACAAGAAATGATGATATGCTCTTCACGAGACATCAGAATACCAGTTGTAACATGAAAGGGTCCCTTCAAGACTTTGCATCAAATGGGAGATTGGATTTTCACAAGCATTCTCATCCTAATAAATATATAGGTGATAATCCTTATTTTGCCGCCATGTATCCTTTGACATCTCATATTCCTTCAAGGAGTGATGTGAAATCCAAAAACGACTTTGTCAAGACAGACACTCCTTTAAAACAACCTGTTTTTTTATTACGCAATGGCAAGAGAAATATTAATTATTAACATTTTTGCTTTCTTTCTTTGTGTTGGTCAATTACAAGCTCAAAGTTTTTGGCATACATTAGAGAGCGAAATTGGTCTTTGCGAAGTGGATTCCATCAGTGTCGCCAACCAGCAATATTACCAGTTGCTGGACACTATAGAACATTATTGGAATGAATGTGAAATTGATAGAAATCCTTGCTATGCCGTCATATATGTTTTCGACACAAATCGCGTCAAGGTTGTCGTACAGCAATTGGTGGAGATTTGGTCTTTGGTGATAAAATGCTATCAAAACAAGGTCTATGGCGCCTTTAGCTATCATAACCACACTTATTTTGTGTTGGCTGCTGACAGCTCATTGATTGATCAAAACGCTTTGCAGAAATCAACAATAACATTTACACCCCAATTATTTTCATCCCAAATATATGATAGTTTGACATTGAATAGCAACTTTCTTATGAGGGAAGAAAACAAAGAACAAAGCTTCACCTATCCTCCAACTCCGTTTGACTTTGAAGGAAAGGAAGAAAAATACGACAATCTTGAGCTGGAGTTGATGTTCGATGAACATAATATTATTTGCATGGAATTGGAAAGTTGTAAAATGAAATCAAGAAAAGAATAATTAACATAAATTCTCTGCCGATCTTCTAAAAAATACAGTCATCTCATTAGTTGTTTTTGATGTTGCCAAAGATTTCTTTTGAATTTTTCGTAACTTTGCCGCATGAAGTCCGTTTCACTTGTGACATATTACCCAGAAAACATCTGCAATGGAATCCCCACTTGCAGATGTTGGAGCGTATCTTTTAATGCAATAGAAAACATTGTAAATCAATATTTTAACATCGTATCAACCCCTTTCACCTTTGATGCCTGAATCTTGTCCAACGCATCCGCACACCTTGTTTTCCCCAAATCCCGCCAATCCACTACAAACTGATTCCCCAACATTAAGGCTATGTCAGGATTTAAGCTGTTGATAGTTTGGATGTTATGTTGCAGGATTTTGACAGGTATGGTGCCCAAACGCATATCGCTGACAACCACAATTTTCCAATCGGGTATGGTTTTTTCCCAACCCAAAGGTCATCGTTTTTACCTTTGGATGTTTATCTGTTGCGGTTTTTGAGAATGTCCAAAGCCAGATAGATGGCGTTGCGCATGGATTGTGCGTCGGCAATGTTCTTGCCGGCAATATCATAAGCGGTACCATGGGCGGGCGAAGTGCGCACAATGGGGAGTCCGGCGGTGAAATTCACACCTTCGTGTCCCAGAATCTTGAACGGAATCATGCCTTGGTCGTGATACATGGCCAACACGGCGTCAAACTTGCGATATTGGCCGGTGCCGAAGAAACCGTCGGCAGGGAACGGACCGAAAGCGTTGATTTTGTTCTGGAACGCCTGTTCGATGGCGGGATGGATAATCTCTTTCTCCTCCATGCCAAGCAGTCCGTTGTCACCGGCGTGCGGATTCAGCGCCAAAACGGCAATCTTCGGGTTGTCCACGGCGAAATCCTGATACAAGGTTTTGTTCAAGATCTCCAACTTGTTGAGGATGAGCTCTGTTGTAAGCACGGAAGTCACATTGCCGATGGGCTCGTGGTTCGTGGCAAAACCAACGCGCAGGTCTTCCGACACCATCATCATCATGGCTTTTTGCGTACCACCGAAGTAATACTCGAAAAACTCGGTTTGCCCGTGGAATTTGAATTTGTCGGATTGGATGTTGTCCTTGTTGACGGGTGCCGTGACAATAGCGTCGATGTTGTTGTTTTTGAGGTCTTTACCAGCCATCACCAGCGCGCGCTCGGCCAACTGGCCGGCCACTTTGGTGGAGGTGCCCAGTTCAATCTTCACCTCTTCCTCATAAATATTGATGAGGTTCGGGCGTTTGTTGGATATCTGCTCGGCGTTTTTGATGAACTGGAACGAAAAATCGGGCATATCCATATATTTGCGATGGTAAGAGGCGGCTTTTGCCAATCCATAAACGACGGGAGTGCATACCTCCATCATACCATGTTCGGCCAGCGCTTTGATGATGACCTCATAACCGATACCGTTTACATCACCGTGGGTGATACCTATTTTATACATTTGATGTTCAGAAGTTTAAGAGTTTGAGATTATTTGTTAGCGTTATAGGCGACCTCATATTCCTCATATCCTTCGATGATATCGCCAACCTTAATGTCGTTGCAACCGTCGATGTTCAGACCGCAATCCTGTCCGGAAACCACCTCTTTGACATCGTCTTTGAAGCGGCGGAGGGAACCGAGTTTGCCGGTGTAAATCACGATACCGTCGCGGATCAAGCGGATGCGCGTGGAGCGTTGCAGTTTGCCGTCCAGCACCATACAACCGGCCACATTACCCACTTTGGAGATGTGGAACACTTCGCGGATTTCGATGTTGGCGACCACCTTCTCGCGGATTTCAGGCGAGTGCATACCGGCGATGGCCTCCTTGATTTCGTTGATGGCGGTGTAGATGATGGAGTATGTGCGGATGTCAATCTGTTCGGCTTCGGCCATCTTGCGTGCTCCGGCGGTCGGTCGCACCTGGAAGGCCACGATGAGCGCATTGGAAGCCGTTGCGAGCATGACATCGGTCTCGGTGACGGCACCCACAGACTTGTGGATGACATTAACCTGCACTTGCTCGGTGGAGAGCTTGAGCAGGGAGTCGGCCAATGCCTCCACGGAACCGTCCACATCACCTTTGACGATGATGTTGAGTTCCTTGAAGTCGCCGATGGCGATACGACGGCCGATTTCTTCGAGTGTGATGTGTTTCTGCGTGCGCAGACCCATCTCGCGGGCGAGGCGTGCGCGCTTGGTGGCGGCGGCGCGGGCCTCCTGCTCCGTGTCGCACACCTTGAAGGCATCGCCGGCCTGCGGCGCACCATTCAAACCTAACAACAATACCGGTGTGGCTGGACCTGCCGACTTCACCGGCTGGTTACGCTCGTTGAACATGGCTTTCACCTTGCCAAAACAACTGCCGGCCAAAATCGGGTCACCAACAGAAAGCGTTCCGTTCTGCACCAGCACCTTGGCCACATAACCGCGGCCCTTGTCCAAAGAGGATTCGATGACGGCACCCACACCATTGCGGTTCGGGTTGGCCTTCAGGTTCAGCATCTCGGCTTCCAGCAACACTTTCTCCAGCAGCTCATTCACATGGTCACCATGCTTGGCGTCGATGGCTTGGCACTGGTATTTGCCGCCCCAGTCTTCCACCAGGATATTCATGTTAGCCAATTCCTCCTTGATCTTGTCGGGGTTGGCATTGGGTTTGTCAATCTTCGTGATGGCGAACACCATCGGCACACCGGCGGCCTGGGCGTGGTTGATGGCCTCGATGGTCTGCGGCATCACCGCATCGTCAGCGGCAATCACGATGATACACAAGTCGGTGATCTTCGCACCACGGGCACGCATGGCCGTGAAGGCCTCGTGACCCGGCGTGTCGAGGAAGGTGATTTTGCGTCCATCGGCTAACTGTACCAAGTAGGCACCGATGTGCTGTGTGATACCACCCGCCTCACCGGCAATCACATTCGTCTTGCGGATGTAGTCCAGCAAAGAGGTTTTACCATGGTCAACATGACCCATGACGGTGATGATCGGATGGCGAGGCACCATGTCATCAGGATTGTCCTCATTGCTTTCGCTGTTGGCATCCTCCGCGTCGGCTCCGATGAATTCCACTTGGAATCCGAACTCCTCTGCCAGCAAGGTGATGGTTTCCGCATCCAATCTTTGGTTGATGGATACGAACAATCCGATGCTTAAGCAGGTGGAGATGATTTCGTTCACCGGCTTGTTCATCAAGGTGGCCAACTCGTTGGCGGTCAGGAATTCGGTGACCTTCAGAATCTTCTGGTTTTCAAGTTCTTGAAGCTCCTGTTCCTCCATACGCTCATGGATCAGTTGGCGTTTTTCTTTTCTTCTCTTGGAGGCCTTCGTCTTGCCGGTCGGTTCCAGGCGTTGCTTGGTCTCCTTTATGCGGCGTTGGATGTCCTCAGGTGAAATCTCTGTCCGTTCAGGCTCGTTTTTGGCCTTTTTCTCATCCTTGAAGTTGGATTTGACACCTGCCTGTTTGAGAATTCTCTTTCTCTTCTTTTTCTTCTTGTCCTCAGCGCTGGCGTTGTCCTGTTTTTTCGAGGATTCCTTGGTTTTTTCCTTCTCCACGGGCAATTCGATTTTGCCCATAATCTTCGGTCCTTGGATTTTCTCCACACGGGTTTCGATGAACTCCACTTTCCTTTCCGGTTCTTTGGCAGGAGTAGGTTCAACCACTGGTTCGGGTTCCGGAGCCGGTTTTGGTTCGGGTTCGGTCACCTCTTTCACCTCTTTGGTGGTTTTTTTCTTCTTTTTCAGCAGCACATCCAAGTCTGCCTTGTCGATGACCTTCGGTTGTTCCAGTTTCTCCACCACAGTCGGGATGTGTTCCGGAACCTTCTTGGGTTCGGGTTCTGGAGCGGGAGCAGGGGTGGGAGCGGGTTCTTCGACCGGAGTCTCAACGGGCTGCTGTTTGCTCTTTTTCTTTGGAGATAGTTCTTCCAAGTTGATTTTGCCCAACACTTTCGGAGTGGGGACATCCGTCTCAATATGCTGAGGAGTGTTGATAGTGTTCTTTTTGATAATCAGAGAGTTGTCCTCAACAACCTCTTCGGGTTCATCCGCCTTTGCCTCTTTCGGTTTGTTTTCCGCTTTGGTCTTGGCGTTGAAGGTGCCGATGTCGATCTTGTCGGCTTCGGCTTTAACCAGTTTTTCACCGGCAAACTCGCGCAGCAGGATATCGTACATCTCCTCCGTAAGTTTGGTGTTCGGATTGTCCTCGATTTCCAAATTCTTCTTCTTGAGCAATGCGGTGATGGTGCTGATGGAGACATTGAATTCTCCAGCAGCTTTTCCTAAACGCGGTATTTTTCTTTTTTCCTCTGGCATATTGCTATATTAGTACAGTTCGATAAATGTTTGTTCGATTGATATTCAGATGATTATTTGTCTCCTTCGTAGTCTTCGAGTTCTTCTTTCACGGCAGCGATCATAGCGTCCACGGTCTCTTCTTCGAGGTCGGTGCGTTTGATAAGCTCATCGCGGTCGAGGGAAAGGATGCTCTTGGCGGTGTCGCATCCGATGTTGATGAAGGCGTCAATCACCCATTGGTCGAACTCGTCGGCGAATTCGGTCAACGGCACATCCTCTTCCTGATCCACATCATCGCGGAACACATCGATTTCGTAGCCGGAGATTTTGGACGCCAGTTTGATGTTGTAACCGCCCTTGCCGATAGCGTAAGACACTTGGTCGGCTTTCATATAGACATTGGCCATCTTGTTCTCGTCGTCCAGCACAATGGAGGTGATTTCGGCGGGACTGAGGGCGCGTTTGATCAGGAGTTCCTTGTTGGCGGTATAGTTGATGATATCGATGTTCTCGTTGCGGAGTTCACGCACGATGCTGTGGATACGGCTGCCCTTCATGCCCACGCAGGCGCCCACGGGGTCGATGCGGTCGTCACCAGACTCTACCAGCACTTTGGCTCTTTCGCCGGGGGCGCGAACCACATTGCGGATGGTGATGAGCCCGTCGTAGATTTCGGGAATCTCGGTTTCCATAAGACGCTCCAGGAATACCGGAGAGGTACGGGAAATGATAATTCTCGGGGTAGAGGACTGAACCTCAACACGCAAGACCACGGCGGTCAGCGAGTCGCCCTTCTTGTACTTGTCGGCAGGAATCTGCTCCGACTTCGGGAGCACCAATTCCACATGATCCTCGTCAAGCACCAGGATTTCCTTGCGCCACACTTGGTTCACCTCGCCGGTGATGAGTTCACCGATACGGTGCTCATATTTCTTGTATATCACATCTTTTTCATATTCCATGATCTTGGAACTGAGGTTTTGGCGGATGGCCAGAATCTCGCGTCTGGCAAAGTCACTCAGACGGATGTTCTCGACGACCTCCTCACCGATTTCGAAGTCGGGTTCGATCTTGATGGCGTCGGAAAGCGCAATCTGGTTGCCCGGATCCTCCACATCGCCATCCTCCACGATTTCGCGGGTGTGCTGGATTTCCAAATCGCCTCGGTCCACATTGACGATGATGTCAAATTTGGCGTCCTGACCGTATTTTTTCAATAATGCGGCGCGGAAAACATCATCCAGAATGTGCATCAAAGTCTCACGATCGATGCTTTTGGACTCTTTAAATTCCGCAAAGGTGTCGATAAGATTTACATGTTCTTCCATTTTTTTCTTTTTATTTTACTGTATAATTATTTTCGTTACAATTTCAATACTCTTTTACTCCTCTCCTCTTTCACCCTTACAACTTTACTTTATACGCCCATTTACTCAGTGGGTTACAAAAAAACTCCCACCAGGCGGGTGAGAGTTTTTCTTGTTGAGCTAGCAGGATTCGAACCTACACAGGCAGAACCAAAATCTGTAGTGCTACCGTTACACCATAGCTCAATGCCTTAGTTGATTGAGGCCGCAAAAATACACTTTTTTTGTTATAAAAAATTTATTTGTGAATTTTTTTATTTTTTTTGTTGACTATATGAAAAAAAATGTACTTTTGCACCGTCGTAAAGACAACGGCCCCTTAGCTCAACTGAATAGAGTATTTGACTACGGATCAAAAGGTTGCAGGTTTGAATCCTGCAGGGGTCACGAAGAAAAAACCACTGCAAATGCGGTGGTTTTTTTGTTTTTACCGTTTTTCCTGGAAAAAATCTTTCAAAATTTGGGAGCATTCTTGTGCTAAAACGCCATGTTCCACCTTCAGGTTTTTAGGTAAGAAGTCCCGTTCCAGCAGGGTGTAACCCTTTTTCGGGTCTTTGGCGCCATACACCAAACGGTCTATCTGGCTGTGCATGATGGCGCCGATGCACATGATACAGGGCTCCAGGGTGACATATAAAGTGCAGTTTTTCAGATATTTTGCTCCTAATCCGTTGGCGGCGGCGGTAATTGCCAACATTTCGGCATGCGCGGTCACATCCTTCAGCGTTTCGGTCAGGTTGTGCCCGCGGGCGATAACCTTGCCATTCAATACCACAACCGCCCCTACGGGAACCTCGTCGGCTTCGTACGCGTCTATGGCCTCGTTTAATGCAAGCCGCATGAATTGCTCATCTTCTGTCATTTTCATTTTAGTGTTTTACCGTTGATGTTGTCACGACCCACTCTGCGCTCCCCTCGGTCGCTTGTATGGGTTATTGGGATAATGTCTTTTCAGGAAATATGGTCAAAAAATTGTGTCATGATTTTGGGCATGGGATAATTGTGCAGTTGGTCCATTGGCACAAGAATCTGGTTTTCGGCCAATTCTGGTTTCTTTTTCAGTTTTTTCAGATAGAAATAGGCATGGATGATCTGGTGGGAAAGGGTTTCCTTCAATTCCAGAATTTTTGTGGAATCGTCATTTTTTTTAGTCTTTTGGCCGCCATGAAGAGGTTCTGACGATTCGTGCAGCGGGAGTTGGTACAGATTGCGCCAGATGTCCTGTCCGGTTCTTTTTTCCAGGATGGTATTATTATTATATAGGTAAAAGGTATAGTGGAAAAACCGGTCTTGTTTGGTTTTGCTCTTGCTTTTCAGGGGAAGTGTTTCCGTCAGTCCGTGTTTCAGTGCGTAACACGAGCTTCGGAAGGGACAGTCGTCGCATTTCGGATTTTTCGGGGTGCACCAGATGGCGCCGAACTCCATGCAGGCCTGGTTGAAGGTGCCGGGGTCGTCTGTGGGGATGTGTTTGGCGCAGATTTCGGTAATTTGTTTGCGGGTGGCGGGCAGCATGATGTCGTCGCACACGCCGAAGATGCGGCTGCAGATGCGCAGCACATTGCCATCCACGGCGGGGTAGGGCAGGCGGAAGGCGATGGAGGCGATGGCCGCGGCGGTGTAGTCGCCGATGCCCTTGAGTTTGCGGATTTCCTCATAGTGTCGGGGAAATGTGCCATGGTGCTCGTTCACAATCTGTTGCGCGGCGGCGTGCATATTGCGGGCGCGCGAGTAGTAGCCCAGGCCCTGCCATACGCGCAATACCTGTTCCTCCGGAGCACGGGCCAGCGCACCCACATCTGGAAAAGTGTCAATGAAGCGCAAATAGTAGTCCCAACCCTGCTGTACGCGGGTCTGCTGCAAAATAATCTCGGATACCCAGATCTTGTAGGGGTCGCTTTCGCCGCGCCAGGGCAGCGAGCGTTGGTTCTCCCCGTACCAGGCCAGCAGGGTGTCGGCAAACATACCCTTAGTTGTTCTGGATGAGTTGGAAGAGCTGGTCCAGATTCGGGGTGAGGATGATCTCGGTGCGGCGGTTCTTGGCGCGTGCCTCAGGCGTGTTGTTGCTATCGATGGGCAAATATTCGCTGCGGCCGGAGGCGGAGAGGCGCACGGGCTCGATGTTGCCGTTCTGCAACAAGGCCTTCACCACGGAAGTGGCGCGCATCACACTCAAGTCCCAGTTGTCCTTCACCTGGCCGTTGCCACGGAACGGCACATTGTCGGTGTGGCCCTCAATGAGCACGAAAATATCTTTCTCGTTTTCCAGCACGCTGGCCAGTTTCTTGATGGCGTTCAATCCTTGCGCGTTGAGCTCCCAGCTGGCAGACGGGAACAGCAACTTGTCTTCCATGGAGACATACACCTTGCCGTCTTTCTCATATACATTCAGGCCGCTGCCTTCAAAACCCTTGAGGGCGGCAGTCACTTTGTCTTTCAGCGCCTTCACTTCAGCGTCTTTCTGGTTGAGAATGTTCTGCATATCCAAAAGACGGGCTTCCTTGACGGCAAGTTCAACTTTGGCCTGGTCCAGCGAGTCTTGCTGAGCGTTCAACAGTTTCTCTTTGGCGCTCAATTCGTCTTTGTACCGGTCAATATTGCTTAACAGGTCGTTCATCTGCGACTGGTTGTTGGCGTTGAGCCGGGTGAAGTCTTTCAGCAGATCGTCATAGTCTTTGGTGGCTTTGGCCAGGTCGCGCTCCGACTGGCGGAGTCTCCGGGAGAGGGAAAGCGTGTCTTTTTTCAACTGTTCACTCTCTTTGGTCAGGGCCTCCACTTGTGCGGTGAGCTGCTTTTTCGCATTGGAATAATCGACATTTTCGGAGTTGGCGAAGGTCAGGTCGGCCTGACATTTCTTATACTGGTTTTGCAGTTCGTTGTATTTTTGTTTGGTGACGCAACTGCCTAATAACACTGCAATGCAGATACTTACAGAAATAATGATGTTCTTTTTCATTGTGGTATATATTCAAGTGAGCAAAAATACCACCAAAAGACACGATTTTTGAAGGTGTCCTTAAAAATTTATAAACAGAAGATTTTGAATAAAATAGAGTATTGGGATTAACGGTTCAGGACTTCTTCCACTTGTTTGTACAGGGCTTCGAAATCACCGTCGTTGTTGAACACATAATCGGCCATCTGCATGCAGCGGCCCACATTCTGGTGGTTGGGGTCGGTGGACGACATCTCGCGTTGTTCGTTCTCGATGAAGGTTTCGAAGGACACGTGGTCGGTTTCGGAGGCGCGGCTCACGATGCGATCGTAGCGGATTTTCGGGTCGGCATCCACGGCGAAGAGCAGGAAGTGCTCGTTTTGGCGCAGCGATTCCACCTCGCCCGGCGTGCGCACGCTCTCGATGATGGCGTTGTCGCCGGCGGCCTCGGCCTGCTTGTAGAGTTCGTCCACGATGTAAGAGGGCGAGTGTTTGGCACGCAGGTCGTTGGCCACTTCCACGAACGTGTCACGATTGATTTCCAATCCTCTTCTTTTTGCTTCCTCAATCAAGTATCCGCGCACGGAGTAGTGCTTGTAGCCGTAGTGGTTGATGAGATAATCCACAATGGTGCCTTTTCCCGCACCCAAGGTGCCTGTAATGCCGATGATTTTCATGTTGTCTTTTTTTTTGTCTGCAAAGATACGAAAAACCTATGAGATACTCTGTCGTTTGTCGTGCCGCCAGATCTGCCAGCTGTTGAACAGGTTTTGCCACACGGAATAGAATGCCAAGAACACGGAGGCCAGCGGGTTGAGGTAAGTGTTGGCCATCCAGATGGCCATGGCGGTGTTTTTCTGCCCTAGCATCTGGCCGCCCGCGATGGTGTCGCCATATTTACTCCCAATCCATTTGCCTGCCGCAAAGTTCAGGGTGCAAACTAACACCGATGATATGCCTAACCATAAGATATTGAGCCCGTTGCCTTTGCCGTGGATGAAAATGTAGTCAATGGTTTGGCCTAATGTCAAAAACAGCAGGAATGCCCATATATAAAAAGTGGCACCGGTGAAACGGACCAGCATCTCATTGCCTTTTTTCCAGCAGAGCTGAAGAAACAGGGCTACAAAAAATGGAAGGGCAATGGTAGTGCCTATTCTTTTCAAAATCATCAGAAACGAGGTGAAGAAAGGAAGGTCCTGATGCACGCCGATGAAGGTGAAATAGAAGGGGGCCACCACCGATACCATGAGGTTGCAGAGGATGGTGTATTCGGTCACGGTTTCGCGTTTTGCACCCAGCAGGCAGGAGATAACCACCACCGATGCGGCCACAGGGCAAAGTATGCCGATCAGCAGTCCTTGTGCCACCAACTCGTTATGGAATATTCCCCTGATTAGATAATAACTGCCTATGCTGACTAACGCCTGAATAAGCAGGAACCATACGCTCAGACGGGTGATTTTGAGTTGTCGGATATCCACTGCCACGAAATTCAGAAACAGAATGGTGAAGATGAGGTACGGCGACAGGAAGGCGAGTATGCCGCACCATCGGTGGAACAGCAAACCTAACAGAATGGCAACGGGCAGAACATAACTTCTCAGCTTGTGCATACGCTTATTTTTGTGCCATTTTCAAGGACAAGATTGTGATAAACAAGAAAATGATATTGGGGATCCAGGTGCCGAGCACGGGTGGAAGGCCGCCCGACACGGAGAACACGGTGGATACTTGTTGCAGGAAAATGAAGGTGAACGCCAGGCCCATGCCCATGAAGATGTGCACGCCCACGCCGCGCTGGTTCTTGCGCGAGGAGACGCTCAACCCCAAGAAGGTCATGATGAAAATGCCGATGGAGTTGGCGATACGCTTGTGCTGCTCGATTTGGAAATGGGAAACCAAGTTGGACCCACGCATCTTCTCTTCTTTGATGAAACTGCGGAGTTCCTTGTAGGACATGGTTTCCGCGATGAAGACATCCTGGCTGAAGTTTCTCGGCAGCACATTAAAGGTGGTGTCCATCTGGTGCCCGGTGGTCACGATTTCGCGGTCGTTGATAAACTCGCGACGGAGGTAGTGGCGGAGCACCCATTTCTGGCTTTTTGGGTCGAAGGCGGCCATCTGCGCCTTGATTTTCAGCCGTATCTTCGAATCGTCAAACTCCTCGTATGTGAAATCGTATCCCAAGTCGTTGTCGCGGTCCCAGCGTTGAACATATAAGTAACTGTTGGCGGAATTTTTGATATGCAGGTCGGTAGTGGAGATGGCCTGTTTGCCGAAATACTTGTATTTGAACTCGTTAAGGTTTTCGTTGGTGTGCGGAACGATGAAATTGGCCATTACCAGTGAAATGAGCATAATAATCATGGCACCGGCAAAATAGGGCACCAGGAAGCGGGCAAAACTCACACCATTGCCCAATATGGAGATGATTTCGTTGTTGGAAGACAGCTTGGAGGTGAACCAAATAACGCTGATAAAGGTGAATAGCGGGATGAAGAGGTTGATGAAGTAGGGGATGAAGTTCAGGTAGTAGCCGGTGATGATTTCCCCGACAGGGATATTCTTGCTCATGAAACGCTGTATGTTCTCCGAAAGGTCGAACACAATGATGATGGCCATCAGCAGGAGGATGGCATAAACCACCGACCCGAGGAATTTCCTCAGGATGTAGGAGTCGATGATTTTCCATCTTGTGAGGTCGCAAAACCTCTCTCCAAGCCGTTTCCAAGTGTTTTTCAATGACATCATGCAAATGCGGCTGCAAAGGTACAAAAATTAGCACTCTGCAACCTTTTTTTTACTACTTTTGCATCTCAAAATAAAAATGCAGAAACAATGAAGAAACTATTTCTATTACTTGCAGTTGGCACTATGCTGATGGTGGGCTGCAACAACACGCAGAATCAGAATAACACCACTACGCCGCTGGATTCCGCTACGGTGGCCCAGCAGGAGAAACTGAAAAAAGACCGTGCCGACTGGGACAATTGGGACAAACTTACCGATGAACGGAAAGCCGAACTTCTGGACAGTCAGAAGGCCGTTTACGACACACAGAAGGCCATCAAGGAGGCCCGCGAGAAGCGCAGAGCCAAATTTGAGGCCGCTATGGAGAACTGGGACAACCTTTCGCTGGATGAGCGCCGGGCCGCTTTTGATCTCATTACACCCAAAAAGCCCATTATCGATAGTTCTGCTGTAACGAAAAAATCTTCAAAATAGCCCGAAACATGAAAAAGATTGCGGTTTTTGCCAGTGGTTTCGGTTCCAATTTCCAGGCCATCATCGAGGCCGTCCGGCAGAACATCCTGGATGCGGAGATTGCCTTGCTGGTGTCGGACAAACCCGGATGCAAAGCGATAGAGCGCGCGGAAAACAATGGCATTCAGGTGTTTGCATTTTCCGCTAAGGATTATGCCGACAAAGAGGCGTATGAGACGGTGATTTTGCAGGAGTTGCAAAACCGTGGCGTGGAGTACATTGTGCTGGCCGGCTATATGCGCTATATCGGGAAAGTGCTTTTGGAAAATTTTCCGATGCGAATCATCAACCTGCATCCCGCCCTGCTGCCCTCCTTCCCCGGCGCGCACGGCATCTCCGATGCCTTCCAACACGGGGTGAAAGTGTTCGGTATCACCATCCATTATGTCGATGAGGGCGTGGATACCGGCAAGATCATCGACCAGTTCGCTTTCCACGCAAACGACGGCGCGACATTGGAAGATGTTGAAAGACAAATACATCAGTTGGAGCACACCTATTATCCGGTTACCATAAACAGAGTTATCAACGCTTAACAAATTTGAATTTCAGATATGGAAAAAATCATCATCCTGGACTTCGGTTCCCAAACCACCCAACTCATTGGACGCCGCGTGCGCGAACTGGACATGTTCTGCGAAATTGTGCCGTACAACAAGTTCCCCAAAGACGATAAAGACGTTATTGGCGTGATATTGAGCGGTTCGCCGTTTAGCGTGTATGACGAGCGCGCGTTTAAGGTTGATTTGTCCGATATCCGGGGCCGCCTGCCCATCCTGGGCATTTGCTATGGTGCGCAATTCATGGCGTACACCAATGGTGGCAATGTGGAGCCCGCCGGCAGCCGTGAGTATGGACGCGCCAACTTGGCTGAGTTTGAGCACGACAATCCTTTGTTGAAAGGCTTGGACGACCATACGCAAGTGTGGATGAGTCATGGTGACACCATCACCAAACTGCCGGAAAACTGCCGGAAAATCGCGTCCACCGACAAAGTGCAGAATGCCGCGTATCAGTTTGAAGGCGAGCAGGTTTGGGGCGTGCAGTTCCATCCTGAAGTTTTCCATACCGTTCAAGGCACCCAACTGCTGAAGAATTTTGTGGTCGGCATCTGTGGCGGACACCAGACTTGGAGCCCCGCTTCCTTTGTGGAGACCACGGTGGCCGAGCTGAAAGAGCAGATCGGCAACGACCGTGTGATTCTCGGTCTGAGTGGCGGCGTGGATTCCTCCGTGTGCGCCATGCTGTTGCACCGCGCCATCGGCAAGAATCTGACTTGCATTTTCGTGGATCATGGTTTGCTGCGCAAAAACGAGTTTCAAAATGTGATGCGCGATTATGAAGGGCTTGGCTTGAATGTGATTGGCGTGGATGCCAGCGAAAAGTTCTTCAAGGAATTGGAGGGCGTGACCGAACCGGAGCGCAAGCGCAAAATCATCGGTGCGGGATTCATTGATGTGTTCAATGCGGAGGCGCAAAAAATAACGGATGCCAAATGGCTGGCACAGGGTACTATCTATCCGGATCGTATTGAGAGTCTGAGCATTACAGGAATGGTCATCAAGAGCCATCACAATGTGGGCGGACTGCCCGAGAAGATGCACCTCCAACTCTGCGAGCCGTTGAAATGGTTGTTCAAGGATGAGGTGCGCCGTGTGGGCCGCCAGTTGGGCATGCCCGAACATCTTATCACGCGCCATCCGTTCCCCGGTCCTGGCTTGGCGGTGCGCATTTTGGGCGACATTACCCGCGACAAGGTGCGTGTGTTGCAGGATGCTGACGACATCTTCATCCAGGGTTTGCGCGATTGGAAAGTGAAACTGAGTGGTGAAGAAGCCCGCAAGGTGTTGGCAGCTGGTGTGCCCGCCAACATGACGAACGGTGAGATTGAGGTATCGCTGTACGACCAGATTTGGCAGGCGGGTGTTATCCTGCTGCCGATCAAGAGTGTGGGCGTGATGGGTGACGAGCGCACTTACGAGCGTGCGGTGGCCTTGCGCGCGGTGACCAGCACCGACGCCATGACCGCCGACTGGGCGCACCTGCCGTACGACTTCATGGCGAAGATTTCCAATGATATTATCAATAAAGTCAAGGGTGTGAACCGCGTCTGTTACGACATCAGTTCCAAACCGCCCGCGACGATTGAGTGGGAGTAAAAACGGTGCAATCCCATTGACAGGGCTCCACGAGAGGAATGCTCTGAAACATATTAAATAACAAAGACTTAGAGCTACACGTTGCCACCTTTGCACAAAACGTGTGGCTCTGTTTTTTTGGCCCAAAATGGGAAAAGTTGCCACTAAAAGTTGCCACTACTTGCCACGAAAAGTTGACACGTTTTTACTGTCAAAAAGTTGAATCAGTAATACGTTGTTTAGTATGGCATTTAGAATCACTTTCAAATTAAAAGAGCCTCTACGGGAGGAATCATTGTTACTGCTTTTTTGCAGGTGGGACAATCAACAAATTAAGGTAAGCACAAGACAAAAGGTTATCGTCAAAACTTGGGATGCCAAGAAGCAGTTGTGCATTACGAGTAAAGAGAAATATCCTGCAAGAATAAACCAAATCAGCAAAAAAACAAATGCTTTCTTGGAGCAACTTTCTTCAAAACTAATTGAGTTCTATGACGATAATTATTCTGGTTCAATGTCCGTAGAGAAAGCTAAAACCTCAATTAAGAGAATAATAGTTGACCTTGTTGAGAAGGACAAAGAGAAAGAGGAAAAGAAGAAAGCGACCCCTATGCGTTTTTTCGAGGAGTATATAGAACGGAAACGTATAGACACACATACAGGGAGATATATATCGGAGCGGACAAAGATACACCAAAGAACGGTCATTCGTCGTTTAAAGTCTTTCCTTGAGGATAACAAACTCCCTGATGACTTCTCTGTTTTCACGTCAAAAAAGTTTGATGCTGCTTATACAGAATGGTGTTACTCGGTAAAAAAGTATAAGCAAAATACGGTATATGCAACCTACGGCGTCTTGAAACCATTGCTGAATGCAGCGAAGGAAGAAGGCTATAATGTTGATGATTACTACAAACACCTTAAAGGTAAGTGTGTGGATGTCGATGCCATTTATTTGACCGAAGAAGAGATAGAAAAAATCTACAAACTTGATATTCCAAAACTAATTGAAGAGGGTGAGGTGGATATAAAGTCTATGATGGAGCAGACGAGAGATTTGTTTATTATTTCTTGTTGGACGGGGCTGCGTCGAAGCGACATCAATCGTCTTGACAAAGCGACATTCAATCTAACAGATAAGATCATAACTGTTACAGCAGAAAAAACAAAGAAACAAGTGAGTATCCCTATGCATCCAATAGTTGTTGAATTATATGATAAGTACAAAGGGCACTTTCCACGTCTGTGTGATAAATCCAAAGCCAACAATCATCTTCGGGAATGTGCTCGGCTTGCAGGTGTTGATGAAGAAGTCAGGGTAGTAGAGAATAGGGCGGGAGAGGTGAAAACACTTGTATTTAAAAAGTATCAGTTAGTTGGTATGCATACAGGTCGAAGGAGCTTTGCTACGAATATGTATAAACGAAGATTCCCAACAATAGCGATTATGCGTCTCACAGGTCATACAACTGAATCCAATTTCTTGAAATATATCAAGGTGACACCTGAAGAAAATGCAGCAATGATGGCAGAAGAGTTCTTTAAGTCCTGGCATCCGTTTGATGAAAAAAAGTAGTGGCAACTTTTCCCATTTTGGGCCAAAAAAACAGAGCCACACGTTTTGTGCAAAGGTGGCAACGTGTAGCTCTAAGTCTTTGTTATTTAATATGTTTCAGAGCATTCCTCTCGTGGAGCCCTGTCAATGGGATTGCACCGTTTTTACTCCCACTCAATTATATTAAATCCACTGGTGGTTATTGACTTACAGCTGCTGCTATCTACCTGAGTGACAAGTTTTCGTGTCATTTTTCTTCTTATTTTTATTTTCTGCAAAGATACAACTTTTTCGT